>Ga0268262_10000407_pt1 | contig 57770 bp, 57 predicted proteins | sample TergutNc150P3_FD_190354 | JGI IMG/M metagenome (GOLD analysis project Ga0268262, IMG submission 190354) | Nasutitermes corniger P3 segment gut microbial community from laboratory colony in Florida, USA - Nc150 P3 (SPAdes) (version 2) | ecosystem: Host-associated > Arthropoda: Insects >... | reverse complement strand
CCCCCCCGCACCCCCCCTTGTCGGTTCTCAATCCAATTCTAAAATTATAGCAATTCTTCATTATCCGCCTTTTAATGCGACCTTGGACGATAGCCCTTTTACGGCTCTGTGCGAAAAATATGGGGTTTCGGCTTGCGTGTATGGACATTTGCATGGCAAAGCGGGGCGCGTTTCGCACAAAGTTCAAAAAAATGGCATCACATATTATTTGACAAGTTGCGACTTGGTCGATTACCACCTCGTGGCAATCGACGTGTGAAACGCGGCGATTATAAATTGGTTGAGATTGAGATTTAAATTGACAATAGTCTGAACTTGTCGTATCATTAAACCATGAAACCGCAACGCATTTACATTGAAACAACGATTTTCAATCGGTATTTTGACATCGAGCACGGCGAAATCAACAAAGCGACTATTCAACTTTTCGCCGAAATAAAGGCGGGCAAGTTCGATGCATACACAAGTGAATATGCCGTGAACGAATTAAAAATAGCAAGCGAGCCTAAACGTAGTAAAATGCTTGCGTTGATTAAGGAATTCAAAATTGAAGTTCTTGGTGGCTCTAACGAAATTTTGGCTCTTGCCAATGATTATATTGCAAAAGGTGTTATCCCAAAAAGTTCCGTACTTGATGCAAGGCATATTGCCACTGCCACAATTAACCAAATTGAGCACATTATAAGTGTAAACTTTTCACATATAAACCGTGCCAAAACAAAAGAATTTGTGCCATTGATAAATCGAACAAATGGATACCATTGGGAAGTTTCAATCAATACGCCTATGGAAATCATAGAAGTAAGGGAGGACAAATAAAATGTATATCGCACCATCATTAAAAGAAATGTATGAAAACCGTGCAAAAATCAATGCGAAACTCGTCAAGATGACACCCGAGCAAGAACTTGCTTATTTTAATCGTCAAAGACCTGAACTTGAAAAACTTGGCATTAAAATTGTTGCAAGTGCCAAGAAGGCATAAGTTTTAAAAATATCTCTCTTCTCTCTTTGGTACGTTGCGTTTTGCGCGGGTTTTAAGTTCCTTTGCATTGACGTCGGAATTAAATCGGCCGCGGGTTGCGTCGATTTCCAATTCGTCGCCGTTTTGAATGTTACTGAACTCTTCGTTTGCGTATGTGTCGGGGGTGCAAAGTTGCACACACAAAACATTGCTTGGTTCACAAGTTCCGTCGGTGGCGATTGCGATTTCGCGCTCGCGCCCCATGCCCAAAATCACGTTGGCAATCGCGCTTACATCTACGCCAACCATGTTTTGTAAAACAATTATGCTTTGAGCAGGAATGCTTCCGTTACACAATGCGCGGTCGGCATCTTCCAAAGTTTGATAGACCCATGCGCGGCCCGAAATTGGTTCCGGTTTGTCGCCTAACCATTGAACATAGGCAAGTCCGCCCAGAGCAGTGCCACTTAATTTTGACAAAGTAACATTCGGGACGCCGATTTTTGCCATTCTTTCAAACAACATTTCAATCGGGGTTTCAACGCCGCAAGCATTGAACAATCTTAAAACGTGAACAAGGTCGCAGATTGCATAATTATTCGCAAGGGCATTATCGACGACGGATTGAAGACTTTGTTTTGTGAAGATTTTTTTTGGCATGACGGATTGAATTGCGTTCTTGACGGCGACCGCGCCCGTTTGAATTGCGGCCTCGATTTGCTTGCCGCCACCGCGTTTGTTGCTGCCGGCGCCGACTTGACAAATGCCCAAAGTTTCCAAAATCGAAAACATATCGCCTTGTCTTTTCGGCATATATTCGCGCGAAATGATTTCGTCGCCGCCCGTGGTTGTGACTTTGCCGCCCGCGATTGCGCCGGAAAGTTGCGTGATTGGTTTTTTAATTTCCGCGATGTTTGCAATGTTGCATTTTCCAAAAGGCAAAACCGCGACGGGCGTATTTGTTTCAATGCAGGCGAGAATAATTCCCGAAACGGTCACGTCGCATTCGCCGACGATGACAACGCTTTCAACCATGTTTGTTTTGATAATTGCGGTTGCGGTGCTTTTTGATGTTTGTCGCCAAGATTGCGCGAACTTTGCGCTTTGCGGATTGATTTTTGCGGCATAACCCATGGCGGGCATGAAGTGAGTGAACGCCACGCCGTTTGCGTTTTTGACGCCCGTGATGACGTCGGAAACAAGTTTTTTGCATTCTTCAATATCGCCCGCGACAATGACGGCGACGGCGGGTGCGTCCATGTGAGAGCCTTGACCGGATGCGCAATTTTGCAATCTTGCAAGCACGCGCGAGGAAGGATTTAAAGTGTTAAAATTCATGCGACCATTATACGATTTTTGTGTCGGCTTGTCAATAAAAAGTCGTGTTTTTGGTCGTTTTAACCTTGACAAATGGCAAAAAAAGGGCTAAAATGGGTGAAATTGGGGTGTCGCCAAGCGGTAAGGCATCAGACTTTGACTCTGACATTCGGTAGTTCAAATCTATCCACCCCAGCCATTGAGAGATAAAACTGTGTTGATTTTTATTGGGTTGGCATTGTGCTTTTTCTTTGTTGTGGCTTTTTCGTGGGTGAGGCGGGATTTTACCGAAGATGAAATCAATTTTACTTTGCGATATTTGGAAATGGATTCGCCTTTTGTGGTGATTGACGCTTTGCGGAAAGAGATTTGGTGTTTGCCGATTTATTTTTTGTTTATGTGGGTTTGGGCAAAAGCATTTGGGTTGGAGTTTTTTGTTTTGTTATTGCCGTCACTTATCGCAACCGCAATTGGAATTGTGTTTTTGGCTTTGAGTCAAAGGAATAATTTGATGAGGATTTTGGTTGTTTTGGTTTGTGTTTTGAACCCGATTTTGTATCCGGTTTGCGCTTGGATGATTCGACCTTATGCATTTGTGTTTATGTTTTCATGTATTGCTTATTTTTGTTTTGTACGCAAGTGGCGGATTTGTTTCATTGCGTCAATTTCGTTGCTTGTTTTGTCGCATTGGTGTTGCGTGTTTTTGGTTGCATATTATTTGGGAGTGGAAGCAATCAAAACACCCCGCAAAATTATCCAATACATAATGCCCGTGGGTTTGTTTTTAATTTGGTTTATTAGTGTTGTTGCGCCGCAAGTTTGGTTTGTTGGTTCAATTATGGCGGGATTTGGGGTTGAAAAGCCGACAATTTTGGGGAATATTTGGCTTGTGTGGACGCTTTTTAGTTGGTTTATAATTTTGTTCGGTTTTGGCGTTTGGGCTCTTTGTAAAAGGAAAGAAGGATTTTTGCCGCTTGCTTGTTTGGCTTTTTGGGCACTTGTGATTTTATTTTCAATAATTTTGCCGTGTTCATTGTTTGTGTTAAATTATTTTGCGCCCGTTTTCCCGTTTATATTTTTGATTGAAGCAATTGGTTTGTACAAGATTTTTTCGTTGACATTTCCAAAGCATATGTTATAATTTTACGGAATGAGGCTTGAACTTTTCAAACTTTGGCATTTTGTGTTTCTTGGCGGCGTGACCGCATTTTTTGTTGTCTTTACAATTTTCTGCGCAATATTTTTAAGGAATAAAAAGCGCGCATCAAAGATTGTTGTTTTGGTTTTATTGTTGACGGCGACGGCTTTACATTTTTTAAGGTTGGCATTTCCGTCTTCAATGGCGGACGCAAGTGGCGTTCGATTGATTCATTACATCACGCCCGAGAGCATTTGCGCGTTTAATGCGATTGTGTTTCCGTTTTTCTTTCTTTTTGGCGGGCGACGTTTAAAAGATTATATGTTTTATGTCGGGGTGTTTACTTGTGTGGTTTCGGTGATTTATCCGACAATAATTGGGAACAAAGCAATGGAATTTGACACTTGGCGGTTCTTTTTAATGCACGAGATTTTGGCTTTTGTTCCAATTATTATGATTATAACGGGGCAACACAAAATTGATTGGCGGTGGAGTTGGGTTTCAATTTACATTTTGTTGGGCGTTATAACAATCATTTTTGCAAATGAAGTCATGCTTGCGGCTACGGGTTTGATTGTGCATGAAGATTTTGCCGAAATATTTGAACGCAACGGGCGAAATATTGCAATGATTTTTGGTCCGGCAAAGGAACTTGAAGGGCTTATGTGGTTTTTCAATGCTTTGACGCCACCGTTTTTTAGAACTGCGCCAGTTGATGTTCCGATAATGGATTTGGCAAAAGGCGATGTGTTTTGGTGGCCGATTGTTTGGGTAATTATTCCCGGCACGGTTTTATTCGGTGTGTTTTTCTTTGCGTTAAGTTTACTTTTTGATTTTAAAGGTTTTTGGCGCGACATTGCACGGGGCGGAAAAGGGAAAAGATTAACCCACATTAAAAAGCACGCACAAAAAATTACCCAAAGCGATATTGATGAAACTTGGGAATATATTCCTTAATAGGCATTTACATCTGCACATAATTTTAAGTCGATTGCATATCCTTTAATAATGCAAATTATTTCAACGCGGTTCGCGCAATCCATTGAATATATGCGTTTGCGCGGCAATTCCGTGGCTTCAATAGCCGATGTAATTGTAACCGATTGCAAAGCAAGTTACATAAACGAGCGTGTGAAATTGCCAATAAAAGATGCAGTTTTAAGGAATGCTTTTACAAGTGCGCTTTTGGCATTTGACCGTGACACAGACAAAATTATAGCAACACAAATTGTAAAAAAGTTCGCCGGCGAGACATTATATTTGGACAGTTTGTTTGATTTTTCGCTTGCGGCTTTGAAAACAAGGTGGGACGAAGTTTGTAAACTTGCAAATGAAAACGCGCCATATTTAAGTGTTCAAAATACATTTATGGAACTATTACAATTTTTAATTTCAAACATTGATTGCAACATGGACGAAACAATGTTTATGCACATTCGTGAAAACGCGGTAAGGGACGACGTTAAAAAATTATTTTCAATCCATTGATAAGAGGGCTTCGATTTCTTTTTGAGTTAAAATGCTGTCGGCGGCAAACGCTTTGGCTTCCTTGTCTTCTTTTGCCCATTCGGCGTCTGTTTTGTCGCTTATTTCCATGTTTTGTCGGTGCCATTTTGGCAATTCGAATTTCTCTTCTGTTTTTCCGTCTCTTGCCCAATCATAAGTCATATTGTCAATTGTTTGTTCGGCGTCGCGGAGTTCTATGGCGTCACGCATATCGGCTTGGCTTGCGTTCGGCGACAATTTGTGGCTTTCATTTATGCGTTCAAAAAACACCGACCAAGTAAGTTCCCATTCATGAAATGTTTCCGCAATGTTCCGCTCGCTCGGATTTTTAAGCATTGGTTTTATAATGTTTTCAACAATTTCTTTTTTGCATTTTCGTTGCGCGCCTTGGATTGAAAGTTCCGCCATGTGGCATTCCTTTTCCGCGTCGATGGGGACATTTTGGCTTGTGTGAACTATTGCTTTGCGTGCGGTGTCCAATTCAAGGTATTGTTTCGCGTACAAGACTTCCGGAACGTGTTTTCTGCCTTTAAATTCCATGTGGGAATTGTAACATATGGGTTTGTGCCTTGACAAGAGGTTTTTTTCGCTATACAATAAAATATGGACGAAAAAGCATTAAGACACACGGGCGCGCATTTGTTGGCGGCGGCAATAAAAAACATTTACCCAAACGCAAAATTGGGCACAAGCCACGACAACGGCGCCGAGTTCGCTTATGATTTTGATTTTCCGACTCCGATTGGGGTGGGGGATTTTACAAAAATTGAAGCCGAAATGAAACAAATATTGAAACAAAAACCAAAAATGGAATGTGTTGAAAAGAGCCGTTTAGAGGCGCGCAAAGCATTGGAAAAAGCGGGCGAGGTTTACAAACTTGAATTGCTTGCCGAAATCCCGCGCAATGAAAAGATTACATTTTACAAACTTGATAATTTTTCCGACCTTTGCGCCGGACCTCATGAAGAGCCAAGCAAAATCAAAGCGTTGAAACTTACCAAAATCACCGGAGCATATTGGCGCGCGAATGAAAAAAACAAAATGCTTACGCGCATTTACGGTGTTGCGTATGAAAAACAAAGCGAACTTGACGAGTTTACCCAACGCCAAGAAGACATCAAGCGCCGCGACCACAACAAAATCGGGCGCGAAATGGGAATGTTTACAACCGTGGATTGTATCGGGCAAGGTTTGCCACTTATCATGCCGACGGGCGCGAAAATCTTTCAAATCTTGCAAAGATTTGTGGAAGACGAACAAGACCGCCGCGGATACAAATTGACAATTACGCCACGAATGGCGAAGCGCGAAATGTACGAAATCTCGGGGCATTGGAGCCATTACAAAGACAATATGTACATTTTCGGCAACGAACTTTTGGAAGACAACATTATGGCTATGCGCCCGATGACTTGCCCTTTTCAATTTTTCATTTACAAAAATGGCATAAAAAGTTACCGCGAACTCCCCGTGAAGTATTACGAAACCGCGCATTTGTTCCGCAAAGAAAAATCCGGCGAAATGCACGGACTTATTCGGGTTGCGGAGTTTACACTCTCCGACAGTCACATTATTTGCCGCCCCGACCAAGTTCATGTTGTCTTTGACGAAGTTTTGGACATGATTCAATTTTTCATGCGCGCGCTTGGAATTGAAAACGATGTTTCGTATCGTTTAAGTAAAGGCGACGTCACAAAGACAGACAAATATATCGACAACCCGACGGCTTGGAAAGAAAGCGAAGCCACATTGCGCAAAGTTTTACAAAATCGCAAAATGAAATTCACCGAATCCGATGACGACGCGGCTTTTTACGGCCCAAAAATCGACATTCAATTCCGAAACGTCCACGGCAAAGAGGACACAATTATCACCGCGCAACTTGATTTCGCATCTGCCGACCGCTTTGATATGACTTACATTGACGAAAACGGCAACGCGGTTCGACCTTTTGTCGTCCACCATAGCACAATTGGCTCTTACGAACGCACCTTGGCAATGCTTATTGAAAAATATGTCGGGGCAATGCCTGTGTGGCTTTCGCCCGTGCAAGCCGCAATCTTCGGCATCACCGAAGCCCACAACGAATACACACACGCGGTTTACGAACGATTGCAATCCGCCGGCATTCGTGTTGCGCGCGACATTCGCAATGAAAAAGTCGGATTCAAAATCCGCGAATACACTTTGCAACGTGTGCCTTATATGTTGGTGGCGGGGGACAAAGAAATCGAAGCGAAACTTGTGTCTGTTCGAACCCGTGAAGGAAAAGATTTGGGGCAAATGACGGTTGAACAATTCATTGATTTGGTCAAAACAACCGTAAAGGATTTCAAATGATTGATGTTGTGAAACTTGGAATAATTGGGCGCACACATGGTTTCAAAGGCGACATTATTATTCACACAAATCTTACACCCGAGGAAGCAAAAACACTCGGCAATAAACCAATTTATATCGAACGAAAAGATTTCAAAATCCAACATGACGAAGTTTTGTCTTCCGACCTTGTTGGCTTTGCAATTGTAGATGAAACCGGCAAAAAATATGGTTCAGTCAAGAGCATTGAAAACTTTGGCGCGGGGGATATTTTGGATTGTGGCTCTTTTATGGTTCCGTATGAAGAAAAAATCGTGTCCGAGACGAACACGACTTTGAAAAAAATTGTTGTAAAGAAATCTTATTTCAATTAACCTTTTGTGTTGATTTGTATCGTGTAATTTTTGCGTGCCGCAGACGGTTCAATAATTGTGATAGAGCCCTTTTTGGAACTTGAACTCGGCGTGACTTCGCTTGAACTTGAAGATTGTTCTTGTTTCTTTGGCGGAATAATTTCAAACACATCTTCGTCCAATTCCTCGCCGGGTTGTTTCGGCTCTTCAATTTCTGGACCGACAATTGTAATATTTGCTTTGCTTGAAGACGAAGACAATTCCGGCTCGTCGGTATATTCGCTTGAAGAACTCACTTCCTCTTTGCTTGACGATGACGCCTTGACCGAACTTGAACTTAATTTCACATGACTTGAAGAACTTGGCTTAACTTCCTCGCTTGAACTTGATTCCGCGGAGGGCACAATTATCTCTTCGTCCTCGCGGTTGTCATAACTGCACGCGCTCAAAGCCGCAGCCCCAACTAATGCAATTCCTAATAATTTCTTTTTTCCCATGCCGTTATTATATCACAACATATTGCAAAAGTCAATAGTTTTTGATACAATATCCCGTGAAGTTCACAATCCTAACTTTGTTTCCCGAAATGTTCGCGCCCCTACGCGCGAGTATCATAAACCGCGCAGTCACGGCGGGGAAGTTGGAAATCGAATATGTCAATTTCCGCGATTACACAAAGAACAAACACCGTCGCGCCGACGACAGCCCTTACGGCGGCGGAGCAGGACTTGTTTTAACCGCGCAACCAATCGTCGATTGTATTGAATCAATCGACCCAGACCATAAAGCCCACCGCATTTTTTTAACCCCCGCGGCAAAAGTTTTTACCCAAGAGCGCGTTCGGGAACTTGCGCAATTTGACCATTTGATTTTGCTTTGCGGTCATTACGAAGGGGTAGACCAACGCGCAATCGACCTTTGTATCGACGAATGCATAAGTATCGGCGAATACGTTTTGACCGGCGGCGAAATCCCCGCAATGGTCATCGTCGATGCCGTTTCGCGCCACGTCGACGGCGTAATCAAACAAGAAAGTGTTCAAAATGAAAGTTTTAGTCACGGAAACAATATTGAAACCGCACAATACACAAGACCGCGGGATTTCCGCGGCCTTGTTGTTCCTGAAATTTTATTATCCGGCAATCACGCCGAAATCAAAAAATACAGAAAAGATTGATTATTTCTTAATCGCGCCGCTATCGTTTGCGACCGCAGCCTTTGCCTTCTCGACAAGTTCCAAAAACTTTGCATTGTCGGTAATTGCAATTTCGGAAAGCATCTTCCTATTCAATTTCACTCCCGCTTTGTTCAAACCGTCAATAAATCGGTTGTAAGTCAAACCGTTCGCGCGAACCGCCGCGTTAATTCGGGCAATCCACAACTTGCGAAAGTCACGTTTCTTCAACTTGCGTCCGACATAAGCATATTGTCCGCTCTTCATCACTTGTTCGCGCGCAACACGGTAAAGTGTACTCTTTGTGCCGCGATATCCGCGCGCAAGTTTCAATATTTTTCTGCGCTTTTTAATTGCGTTTACACTTCTCTTGATTCTCATTCTTCTGTTCCTCCTTTACGTTTGATACGTTTTGAAACGTGTCGGGCAGAGCGCGTTCCGGCTGCCCCTTTTGCGCCAACCAAGATTGATACCGCGCGAATTGAACTCTCCGAAACGTAATCGCCGTGACGCGCAATTCGTTTTCTCTCCCTTGATTTTTTGTTAAGTATGTGGTTTTTGTTTTGGCGGCCGCGTTTGATTAACGTTCCGCCGCTTGTGGGTTTGAATCTTTTCTTCGCCCCACTGTGTGTCTTCATTTTTGGCATTTTATTTTCCTCCTTTTTTCTTCGGTGCAAGCACCATTACAATGTTAATATTCCTTCCCGCCTCACCGCTTTTGTTGATTGCTTGGTCAATTTCCGCAATATCGCTCATGGCTTCTGCAAACTTCTTTATTATTTCGATGCCCTTGTCAGCATTTTGCGTCGCGCGCCCACGAATCCGATTTATGCAAACTTTAACTTTGTTTCCGTCGGTTATAAATTCGCGCGCCCGTTTCATTTTAAAAGCCACCTCGTTCTCTTGAATCGCAAGACTTAATTGCACTTCCTTGACCTTGGCAACTTGTTGGGACTTCTTCGCTTCTTTTTCTTTGCGAATAGCCTCAAACTTGTACTTGCCGTAATCCATAATCTTTGCAACCGCCGGCTTGGCTTGCGGACTTATCAAAACCAAATCCATTTCGGCTTCGTCACTTAAACGCATTGCTTGCGCTGTTGACATTATGCCCAAAAGTTGTCCGTCCTTGCCGATGACACGCAATTCTGAATCCCTTATTTGGTGATTCATTAAAAGTTCTTTGAACAAATTACCCCCTTTCAAAGAAGCAAAGACCGCCCGAGAAAAATTATTCGTATCCCACCAAAACAAAATTCGTTGGGAGAGAAAGCGGCACTTTCTTCTTTTATGATAATGGGGTAGTATAGCACAATAAAATCACTTGTCAACACCAATTTTTTGTGCTATATTTCTCGTGTGAGAACAACAGATAAAACGGTAGCAGAAATCGCGGGTTATCGGCCGCCTTTGCCAAAGTTCACGGCAACAAAATCCGTGCAAGATTTCAAAAACAACCAACCCAAAACACCGCAACCCGATTTCAAACCCACAATTTTGCCATTAAGCCAAGCACAAATCGACGCTTTTAACGCCCGACATATTCCCGAATTCGAATCCGAGCCGACGCAAAAACCCAAAAAGAAATCAATAAACTCTGCCGCCTTTATCGCCGCAATGGCGCTCGCCGCAACCTATGGCGCGTCTTGCACCGGAGCAATCATTGCCGATAAATGCATAAAACAAGACGCCTGCGAAATGTTCGAGGCAAAATGATAACTTCAAAAGACCTAATCAAACTCACTCAAAAAAAGTACAGGCGCGAAATGGGCTTGTGCATTGTCGAGGGCGAAAAACTTGTGCGCGAACATGGCACAAAAGCCGTCGCAGTTTTTACACGGGAAAACCTCGGGCGCGATTATGAAAAAATCACAAATCTTGAAACCCCCGAAGGCATTCTCGCCGTCGTTCCAATTCCAAAATCATCTGAAATCACTTTCCCATATCTTGTTTTGGATAATATCCAAGACCCCGGAAATGTGGGAACTTTGTTGCGAACCGCACTTGCTTTTGGCTTTAAAACTGTCTTTTCAATCAATTCCGCCGACCCGTTTAGCCAAAAAGTAATTCGTTCGGCAATGGGCGCACAATTCAATCTTAACATTATTGACGGCTTTGCCGAAATCCCCGCCGAAAGTGTTTTGTATATCGCAGATTTAAAAGGCAAAATGTGTGAAAAACCAAGTGGCAAGTTTGGTTTGGTTTTGGGGAACGAAGGGCGGGGAATAAGTGCGGAAATAAAGTCGCTTCCGCATAAAATTGTAACAATTCCATTAAATAGTGCCACAGAAAGTTTGAATGTTGCCGTCGCGGGTGGTATTATAATGTATGAGTGGAAATGACCGCGTAATTTTGGGCATTGACCCCGGCTATGCACGCATGGGCTGGGGCGTAATCCGTATTTGCAACGGCAATATAAGTGAGAACGCCACAGGGGGGGCGCGGGGGGGAACGCCCCGCAGAGTAGAATGTTTGGGCTTTGGTTGCGTCGAAACCCCGAAAGATGAAGAAATGGGCACACGGCTTGCATATTTGAATGACGCGCTTGCCCAAATTATTGGTCATTACAAACCAAATGATATCGCGGTTGAAGAATTATTCTTTGCCAAAAATGTCAAAACCGCAATGCTTGTTGCACACGCGCGCGGCGTAATTATGATGCGCGCAAGTATGCACACGGGGCGCGTTTTTGAATATCGACCCAATGCAATAAAACTTGCCGTTGCATTGAATTCAAAAGCCGATAAGAAAGAAATGGTTTCCGCCGTTTCGCAAATATTAAAGTTTGAACACGCGCCGAAACTTGATGACACGGCGGACGCTTTGGCTATTGCAATTACTCATGCAACAACAACAATTGGATAAAATCGCGTATAACGTCACCAGAGGGGCAAGATTGAAAAATATAAAATCGCCGCAATGACACACGAAAAAATCATTTGAGTGGCCTTGTAGGTCAAATAAAGCCATAATTTGATACCTATGGGGCGCAAAAAGATTTGCCCTTGCATTGCGACGCTTAAACCGCCGAAAGAAACAATCGCCGTCGGAATAATTACGCGCCAAATATTCGCGCCAAGAAGTGTTTCAACTCTGTAAACTCCTGTTGTAAGTTCCAAAAAACTTGCCACAAAGGTGCCGAAAAACCCCGTCAAAACATAAAAAAATGCTATCAAAACCCCCACTTTTATGGTGCTCTTGACACTTGAATGAAGGGTTTTAGAAATGATTTCGGCTTTGTCGCGGGGCGGCGCGGGTGTCGATTTTAAAAGTTGCGTATCCGCGCAAGTGTCCCCGCTTGCGTATCGTAGCGCGGGCGCAAATCTTTTAAAAGCGATACCCGCGCCAAGCCACGCGCGCCCGTTCAAAAGTGCACCGATAATTTGCGCAACTACAATGAAAATCCCGATGCGAATGTCGCCGTACATTGAAAGACCGAGAGAGAGAATTATAAATGCCGGCGAAACAACAGAGGTTTGTGTAAGTGCGGAAAAGGCTTGTTGCTTTGTGATTTCGCCACGGGTGTATAATATATTTATCATTCGGGCGCTTGTTGGAAAACCGGTGAAATGGGACAATATTTTAACTCCGCGAAGACGCAAAAAGTTCAATTCAATAAGCAATCCCGAGATGAAAAACATGGGGAAAAGTACAGGTAAAGTGGCAATTAAAACTTTTAACATATTAAATAATCATATTGACTTTTTCTATTGCGTATGATATACTAATTCAATTATGACAAAAAAATATGTGTCCCCAAATGGTCAAGTGGAAAACGACCACAGTGGCTTTAACGAGAAGATGAAATTCTCGATTGTTGTTCCCGCGCACAAGGACGACAAGCATATTGACGAATGCATCAAGAGTATTTTTAAACAAGGTCTTGAACCAAAAGATTATGAAGTTTTGGTGACTACGGACAACATTGAAAACTTTCACAAGGTTTTTGACATTGCTTTGAATTACATTTTATCACATCCCGAAATCCGAATAAATGTCCAAAACGGGCAATTGCATAGCGAGGCTGTGCGTGGTCTTGCGGGCGAGTATGTTGTTTTGCTTGACGGGCATGACCATTTAAGTGACGAATGTTTGAAAAATGAAGGCAACCAAATATTTTCCCAAAAACCAAGAGAGCGTGAAGACAAATATGTTTTAAAAGGCGCGCGCAGACCAATTGTGTCTCGCCAACTTTTATTGCAAAATCCGGATATGGTTAAATTGATTGACCGCGTTACAGGTGGCGTGGTAAAATCAAATTGTGATTGAACACGATTACCCAATTTTGGAATTTGACGAGATTTCTTTGCCCGTTGTGACGGCGAATAAATACTTGCCTCCTTTTGTCGAAATGAAGAGCGACAGATGCGTGATTACATACTTTTCAGATGTAGTTGACAAGTTCGAACGCGTTTTTAAAATGAATCAAGAGTTCAAAATAAGAACAGAAGGGGTAAGACCGAGAGTGTTTTTGATGCAATATGGACCTTTTAAAAAACCGGTTTATGTGATTCCTATGTCGGTTGGGGCGCCGGAAGCGGCAAGAATGTTGGAAGCAATGGTTGCTTTGGGCGTGAAAAAGTTTATGGTTTGCGGTGGGGCGGGTGCATTGAAAGACCAAGAGAAGAAATACAAAAACAAAGTTCTTATTGCAACAAATGCGGTTCGAGACGAAGGGACAAGTTATCATTACTTGCCGGCGAGCCGTGTGATTTCGATTGACACGCGTGTTTTGGAAGTAATAAAGAGAGTTTTAACAAGAGAAAGTGAACCTTTTGAAGAAGTTAAGACATGGACTACCGATGCAATTTTTCGGGAAACGGCGGACAAAGTTAAGGCAAGATATGACGAGGGTTGCAATGTGGTGGAAATGGAATGCAGTTGTTATTATTCAGTTGCAAAGTATAAAAAGGTTTCTTTGGGGCAACTTTTGTATGCGGGCGACAGTGTAAACACAGATAAATGGGATTACGGCGCATGGCATGACGAATATGAAAAGCGAGAAAAACTTTTCGAAATCGCCACAAAATGCTTGCTTGAACTTTAAAAGGGGTATATAATCAAGGTATGAAACAATTAGAAGAGTTCTTTCAAAGAAAAATTCGGGTAGCCCAAGCCGGCCCGAACAAGTTCGCGATTTCGTTCCCAATGTACCGAATTGACGGCGGGCTTTACGAAATCTATTTGATTTCCGAAGCGGGGAAGTTTTATTTGTCCGACGAAGGCAAGACCTATTCTGATTTGGATAAAATCTTTGAAATGAAAGAGCCGGACGTTATTAAAAACTTGGTAGCAATTTTGAAACAATATGGTTGCCGAAAACACCAAGCCACAAATGCATTTATCATTGAATGCACACCGCAAGACATTCACATTAAATACAGTTTCTTGATTCAAGCAATCTCTTTCATGTTGAACATGAAAATCTTCTATGTGTAATATGGAAAATAATTTAAAGTTACCCGAAGAGTGGAACTATTTTTTGCAAGATTTTATCGCAACAAAGAGTGCGAAGGAGTTAAGTTTGCGTGTTGCGGCGGAATATGCAAAAGGCAATGTAGCGCCAAGAAGGGATTTGTTGTTTTCGGCGTTTAATCATTGTGGACCAAGAGACGTCAAAGTTGTAATCTTGGGTCAAGACCCATATATCGGGGAAAACCAAGCCACAGGAATGGCGTTTTCGGTGAATCCTGCGCTTGTAAAAACCCCCGTCGCTGGCGCGACACCCCCTTTACAAAGGGGGCTTGTTAAGTTTCCACCTTCACTAAAAAATATTATTGCCGAAATTAAATATGAATATGGTTCTTGCTCGGTGCAAGACGGCGATTTAACACCTTGGGCTAAACAAGGAGTTTTGTTATTGAATACTTGTTTAACAACAAAAATTGGGCAAAGTTTGGCTCACATACATTTGGGTTGGGACATTTTTACGCGTGCGGTTTTGACAAAATTGAATGATATGGGTAATATTGTTTTTATTTTGTGGGGCGCAAACGCGAAAAGTTATTCAAATCTTATCACAAACAAAGACAATTTGATTTTATCAAGCGCGCACCCAAGTCCACTCTCGGCAAGTAATGGATTTTTTGGAAACAATCATTTCATATTGTGTAACGAGTTCCTTGAAAGTAGGAACTTGACACCAATCATTTGGTAAGTTATAATTTTTTGTGGCGGTTATTACACAACTTCAAGCCCAAAAGAAAAACAATGAACGTGTGAATCTGTTTGTTGACGGCGTGTTTTTTTGCGGGCTTGGTATTGATGACGTTGTGAAAAACAATATTGTGGTTGGATTGAATGTTACGGAGGAGTTTTTAAGCAATCTTTTGTGTCAAAGTGGTGAAAATGATATGTACAATAAAACACTTATTTACATTTTGAAAAGGCCAAGAACCGAAAATGAAATTAAAAGATTTTTATCAAGCAAAAAACACATAAGTCCCGACATGACTACGCGAATTATTGAACGGTTGAAGACAATGAGTTACATAAATGACGAGGCCTATGCCCGAATGTTCACGGCAAGCAAGCATTTGAAAGCATCTGTGCGGGCGATTAAACAGAAACTTCGTCAAAAAGGAATTAAAACGGATTTGATTGACGGCGCGACGGCGGAAATTGGCGACCAAGATGAATTGTGTAAGAACTTGGCGGAAAAATATATGCGCAATCGTGACAACACCACACAAAACCAGCAGAAACTTTACAGATTTTTGGTTACAAAGGGTTTCAATTATGACACTGTGGGCGAAATTGTGGAAGATTTCAAAAACAGGCGCGAAGACCCAGAAGATGTAAGAAATGAATATCTTGTGGCGCGGGAAAAGTATCGGGCGGCAAAACAAAAATACAAAAGGGGAAAATGAAAATGGAAATGGGAATTGATATTGTTGAAGCGGAAAGATTTGCAAATATAGACCACGCGACAATGACGCGAATGTTTACCGAGCGCGAAATTGAATATATCATGCAAAAAAACAACGCGCCGGAAACGATTGCGGGGATTTATGCGTCAAAAGAGGCATTTTTCAAAGCACTTGGCACGGGAATAAGCCACAATAATGTGTTGGATTGCGAAGTTTTACATAATTCTTTTGGCGCGCCCATTTATAAATTGAATGCGAAACTTTATGCCGAACACAAAAATCTTTCCACCGCGACAATTAAATTAAGCATTTCAAACACAAAGTCTATGGCGGTTGCTTTTTGTGTGATTATGGGTTCGGAAACTTATGTTCATTCATTTGAACAAAGAAGATTGTGACTTTTTAGGAAAATACAACAATTTTGCGTATATAGTGTTATGTCTTTCTCGCCCGAGTTTATTGAAAAGGTAAAAGAAGCAAATAACATCGTCGATGTTGTTGGGCGATACTTTCCATTGAAACAAAAAGGTAAAAGTTATTGGGCTTGTTGTCCGTTTCATCACGAAAAGACGGCAAGTTTTTCCGTTTCGGAAGACAAACAAATGTATCATTGCTTTGGTTGCAAGGTTGGCGGAACGGTAATTCAATTTGTGCAACACATGGAAAATTGCGACTTTGGTCATGCTATTGAACTTTTGGCAAAATGGACAAATATTGAAATCCCAACCGCCGGCATGACAACGCATGAATTGGAAGAAAGAAAGATAAGGAAAAAATGTCTTGAAATATTGGAAGTTGCCCAAACGCATTACGCATATAATATGCAAAGAACCCAAAATCACCCCGCTCATGAATATTTAACAAAGCGTGGATTAACACCCGCAATAATTCAAAAATGGGGCATTGGTTTAAGTCCGGATTGGAATGAACAAATTGCTTTTTTGAAAAGCCGTGGATATAACGAGCAAGAAATCTTGCTCTCGGGTGTTGGGAAGAAAAATGAAAAAGGGCAAATCTATGACGCAATGGCGAAAAGAATTGTTTTTCCTATTTTTGATTTGTATGGAAATTGCATTGGATTTACGGGGCGCGTGTTGCCAAGTGATGATAATGGGCAAATGGCAAAATATTTAAACACGGCGGAAACATTGGTTTTTAACAAAGGGAAAATTGTTTACGGCGGCAACATTTTAAATCAATACCGCCAAAAACATAAATTGGAAAATCTTATTGTGGTTGAAGGTAACGTCGATGTGATTTCAATGGTAGAGTTCGGCGGCTTCCCAAGCACTGTGGCTTGTATGGGGACGGCGTTGACGCCTTATCATGCGGAAGTTTTTGGCAGATTTAACAAAGAAATATATTTGTGTTTTGACGGCGACACGGCGGGGCGAAAGGCAACAACCCGAAGCATTGAAATAATTGAACAATTTAACAAAAAACAAACCGACGATATGTGCCCCGAGAAGTGTTTAATTACAAGAATTATTGAATTGCCCGCCGACATTGACCCGGATAATTTCATAAAGGTACATGGAAAACATGAATTGCAAAAACTTTTTGCAAATGCGCCAAGTGCAACCGAATACAGAATAAATCTTTTGGCGAAAGAATTAAAAAAAGATGACCCAATAAGCATTGACAAGTTTATAAAAGGTTGCAAGCAAGTTTTATTAAACCCAACAAATGCCGAGATGGAGTATTATTGTAAAAAAATTGCTAAACTTACCGACCTTGCACTTTTATCGGTTTACAAAGATTTAGGTTTTGCAAAAATCAAAGAAGCGCCGAAGCCCAAAATTGTACTTGAAGTTAAATCGGCGATAGAGCAGGCGAAAGAAGGTTTGGAAGAAATTGAAAAAGGGATACACAGGGGAACGAAAGAGGAGTTGGAAACTTATAAGAAAGGTTACGAGAACACAATAAGAATGGTTGAACTTGACAAGCAGATTCAAGAAGCGGTAAAGATTGGGGATTCGGTTCGCGTTCAAGAGTTACAAAAAGAAAAAAGGGGACTTAAAAATGGATAAAAAAGCATTAAAAAGTGACAAAAAACAGGCTAAAATCATGGCAAAAGAGGCAAAAAAGGCGGCAAAAAAGGGCATTTTGCCCCCTGTTTTGGCACCAAAAGTGGAAGAGAAACCCAAACCCGCGCCGGTTAAGAAATCAATAGTGGGTGTCCCGTCGAAGAAAAAGCCGGTTGCGAAAAAAGTGGTGGCGAAAGCCCCCGTGAAAAAGCCGGCAAAGCCCGCGCCGAAAGTTGTGGTTGCGCCATTGAAATTTGAGATACCAAAGAAAGAGGCAGTTAAGAAAGTTGAAATAAAGAAAGAAGAGAAGGTTGTTCCAGAAGAGAAAGTAAGTGCGACGAAAAAAGGGGGGGTGACGGGGTCGAGCGATAAAGTCTCAAAGGGTAGTGTTACGGGAACGCAGAACGCCCCGTCTAAAAAGAAGTCTCATTTGAATGCGCCGAAAGAGTTTAATGTTAAAAAAGAAGTTATTGAAAAATTGCAAAACCAAATTACAGATGACGTTTTAAGCCCGGAAGAATTGGACAGTTTGGAATGGAGCAAGCCGGAAATTGCGGACTTGTTGAAGCGCTTTGTTGCGATTGGAAAAAGCCACAATTATATCAATGAAGACAACTTGATTATGACTTTTGTGGAAGGCGGAGCGACGGCGCATGACGTGCAAAAGGCTATGCATTGTCTGCGTAAAGAGAGCATTTTTATAAAACAAACAAGTGAAGATGACCGCGAAAAAGAAGATGTAATTGAAAAAATTATGAATGAGGCAAGCGTAGATGACCCTGTGAAAATCTATTTAAGGGATATTGGGCGGCATCAACTTTTGAATGGGGCAGATGAATTGGAAGTTGCAAAAAAGATGACAGAAGGAACAGATGCGGAAAAGTTGGAAGCGAAAAATAAATTGAACCAAGCGAACCTTCGATTGGTTGTGCATATTGCAAAAAGATATGTGGGGCGAACAAGTTTGGCGTTTTTGGATTTGATTCAAGAAGGAAATATTGGGTTGATGAAAGCGGTTGAGAAGTTTGATTACACAAAAGGGTTTAGGTTTTCGACTTATGCTACTTGGTGGATTAGGCAATCTATTACGCGGGCTATGGCAGACCAAAGCAGAATAATTCGAATACCTGTGCATATGGTTGAAACGATTAACCGATTAGTTAAAACCACAAGAAATATGCAACAGGATTTGGGGCGAGAGCCGACTTTGGCGGAATTAAGTAAAGAAATGAATTTAAGTCCGGAAAGAATTGAAGAAATACGCCGAATAAGTCAAGATACAACAAGCATAGACAGTCCTTTGGGTGATGACGGCGACGGTGTTGTGGCGGATACGATTGCGGATACAACTATTGCCGACCCGACGCAAAATGCCTATTCGGTTATGTTGAAGGAGCAACTTTTGGCGGTGATAAATGGATTAACGCCGAGAGAGCAAAAAGTTATTCGTTTGCGATATGGAATTGATGACGGGCGGCCGAGGACTTTGGAAGAAGTGGGAAGAGAGTTTAGGGTTACACGCGAGCGAATTAGGCAAATTGAAGCGAAGGCTTTGCGCAAATTGCGAAATCCGACAAGGACGAAGAAGTTGAAGGATTTCTTGGAAGAGTGAAAATGATATTTTCCATTGACATATTTCAATTTTTGTGGTACAATCTCGGGTGCAAAAAAACATGGGAAATTTAACGGGATTGGGGCTTTTACAGATTTTGTTGATTGCCGGGGTGATTTTGGTGGGATTGTTCACCGTTTTGGTTGTGGCTTTGTGGATTATGAACGGGGTAAAACACCACAGATTAAGTGGCAGTGACACATTTGAAAAGCGTAATGACGACCGCGAAGTTTACGTTTTGGACACCGTAAAAGAGAACGAGAAGTTCACGGCGGACGAAAAGTATCACGAAGGGTTGGCCCAATTGGAAGCCGAGAGAATGGCTTTTGAGAAAATGAAAGCGGAAGAAATTGAGAAGCAAGAGAAGTTCAAAGCCGACAAGGAAGCGGCAGAAGCCGACAAAGCGGCGAACGCGATTATGGAAAACAGAGGCGAGGATTTCTTTGCCGATATGGGTGAAAGACGTGGTGATGATTTGCGCGAAGAATTGAGCAAACGTGACCAACGTAAGGCGGAAAAGGAAAGACAAAGAGCCGAGCGCGAAGCCGAAAGGGAAGCGGCGCGTGCGGCGAAGAATACGCCGAGAGAAGATACAAGCCATTTGTTTGGCTTTGGGGACGAGCAAACGACGGCTTTTGGCGGGGACGCGGGCGGAAATCCGTTTGCGGCGTTTGGAATTGAGACCGAACCGAAAGCGGAGCCCGTGCAAGAATCGCGCGGCGGGGCGAATAGAGGCGAGAGTAACGGTATGTTTGGCGATATTTGGGGCGGAAGCAACGAGCACAAGCCCGAACAAAAGCCGGAACCAAACCGCAACGGACACAACACGTTTGAGATGCCTGCGCCGGTTACTACGCACGCGACGGAAAGTTTCGCTATGCCGGCGGCGCCTTCGGTGGCGACACCTGTGGCGGCGATGGGTTTTGCGGCGGCGGATACGCGAGAGATTGATAACGAGATTCGGGATTTGCGAAAACAAAGCGAGCGTGCGGAACGCGAAGCCGAGAAAGAGCGCGACAGATACGAAGCCGATATGCGCAAAATGGCGGAAAAGTTTGAACGCGACATGAAGGCTTTGCATGACAAGTTGGAAAATGAAAGAATGGTGCAAGAGAGACTTGCCCGAGAAAAGCCGCAAGCGGTTGATAATACGAAAGAGATTGAAATTATGCGGGCTATTGATGCGCAAAGGGCAGAGTTTAGCAAGATTTTGAACGAACAAAAAGCCGAACAAGAGCGTGCTCAAATGCAATTCAAAGCCGAACAAGAGCGTGAAAGAGCGGAGCGTTTGGCGACGGCGGAAAGGCAAAAACGCGACGCCGAAATGCAAGAAATCAAAGAGAAGTTCCAAGAGGAAATTAAGGAATTGCGCGGCGAGTTGAGCGCGGTTCATGCTAAAAAGGTTGAAACCGTTGGCGTTGCGGCGGCGCAACCGGCTTTGAGTGAAAGAGAGAGAGAGTTGGAAAAACGGCTTGATGATGTGCACGCCGAGTTTAAACGATTTTTGGACGAAAAGAAAGCCGAAGAGGACAGACGCACGATGGAAGAGCGAAGAAGGCAAATTGCGCTTAAACGAAAACGAGAGGCGGACGAGCGAAAGGCGGAACTTGCGCAACAACAACAACAATTCCAAAAAGCGATTGAAACAATGCAAGCGCAACACAAAGAGGCGCTTAATATTTTGCAATCTGAAATGGCTGAATTGAAAAATAGGTTGAAAAAAGAAGATAAAGCGAGCGCGGAATATGTTGAAACCAAGGCGGAAAAAGCCGAAGTTGAAGAGCAAATTGCGAAAGAAAAGCGCGAGTTTGAGATTTTGCGAAGGGAACTTGAACGCCAAAATCAAGACCTTTTGGAACGTCAACGCGTGCAAATGGCGGAACATTTGCAAAAGACCGAGCAATTCGAGGCGACATTGCGTCTTAACAAAGAAAGTGTAGATGCGGCGACGCGACAACTTTTTGCGAAAATGAGTGATGAGATTTCGCAATTAAGAACGCAAATTGAAGAGCAAGCGGGAAGAAAAACGCCCGAGCAAGAAGAACAAATTGTAAGTTTGAACTCGGCAATGCAACAACTTTTGGAAGACCGCAAGAAATCACGCGAAGAGGCGAAGCGATTGCAAGAGGAGTTTGAACAAGAGCGTGCCGAGAACCAAAAACGGCTTAATGAACAATTTGAAGCGATGCAAAAGGCATTGGAAAAACAAAAGCAACAAGAATATGCCGAAGCAATCAAGCGCATTGAAAAGCAAAAGCAAGAAGAGTACGAAGTGAGCGCGGCACAAGCGCAACTTGAACGCGAAGAGCGCGAGGCTTTGGTCGAAGGATTGCGCCGAGAGAAAGCACAATACGAGGCGGAATTGCGCCGACAATATGACGAATTGAAGCGCGACATGGAACACAAAATGGAGTTGGCGAAAGCGGAAAGTGATTTGGTCGAGGCGCAAATCAAGGCTCAATACGAAGAATACAAAACAAGTATTGCCGCCGACGCGAAAGAGTTGGAACAAAGAAACAAGGCACTTGCGAAAGAGTTGGAACGCGCGGAAAGAGAGCGTGCGAAAGCGGAAGCGAAGCGGGTTGACATTGATATTGAAGCGGAGCGAGCAAAAATTGCCGAGCAATTACGCGCCGAATATGACCAAAACGAGAAGTTGTTGAGCGAGAAATATATGCAACTTCGCGCCGAATTACAACGCGAGAGCAGGCAACTTGCCGAAAAATCCGATGAAGTCAAACAAGAAATGGCGGAAGTTGCGAAACAACGCGCCGCGATAGAGAAGCAAGCATCGTCAAGCAAAGGCGAGTTTGAAGCCGAGAGAAAACGCCTTGCCGATGAATTGGCGGCGGACAAAGCAAGAATCGAGCAAGAAATGGTTGCCGAAAAGAAAAGATTGGAAGAAGAAAACCGCAAATTGCGTGAAGAAATGGCGAAAAATCCGGACGTCAAAGTGGTTGAAAAGATTGTTGAAGTTCAAAAAGCCGTCATCGACATGGGCGAGGTTGAGAAGTTCAAAGAGCAATTACAACGTGACTATGAAGAGAACGAGAAACTCTTGCGCGAAAAATACGCGGCAATTCAACAAGAAATGGCGCACGAACAAGAAGTTGCAAAGGCGCGTCAAGCGGAATTGCAAAGCAAAGAAAAGCAAATTGCAGAAGCGGAAAAACGAATAGCCACGCAATCTCACGAATTGCATATTGCAATTGCAGACAGAAATTACAGTGCGGAAGAGCGAAGCAAATTCCTTGCCGATTATCGCGAAAAATTGGAATTGTTGCGTGATAGATTGCGCGCAAACGAAAAATCAATTCGCGATAATAACCGCGAATATGTACCGCTTCGTCGCATAAAAGACACATTGGACCGCGATTTGAAATTGTTACGCAAACGCGAAGCAATCGTCGCAAAACAACAAGTTCTTGTGTATGGGGTGAACAATATAACGTCGCTTGACCCCGAACGCGTCAAGAAATTGGAACAAGACGTCAAACAACTTACGGGTTTGCAACAATCTGTGGCGAATTGCGAAGAGATTTTGGCTAAAAACAAGGACAGATTCCCAACGCTCGTAAACTTGGATAAGGTATTAAAGACTCAAAACAGTCAAATCCAAAGCGACATAGAAGAGTTGCAAGAAAGCATTAAGTTCTTTGAAAACTATGTACCTAAAAAATAAAAGGGGGGTAGAAAATGGGAACGTTGAAAAAAGTTTTGGGTGGCTTGTTTGTTGCGGGAATGTTGACGGGTTGTGTTGAAAATTCGGTAAGCAACAAAGACATAGAGCACACTTGGACGAAAGGTTACGATTTCACCGAAACCGAAAAAGCCGACGGGGCAATGTTTGCGGCGGTTTTGCAATTCGTTGAAAAATTGCCGAGCCACGAGCAAGACACAAAGGAATTAAGTGCGGAATTCAAAAAAATCTTTACCGAAAATCTTGGAAAGGACGCAAAAATTGCACAAATGGGTTTCAATAATCTTGAAACAACGAAACATTTTGAACGGTTCTTTCGAAAACTTGAACTGCATGACAGTTTGCCCGACAAAAGTGGCGATTGGAACTTTTTAAATGGGAAAATTAGACTTGCTATGAAACGAGAAAACGGCGACGAGATTGCGAGAACTTTGTTGCATGAAAGCGGGCACGTTTTGGGCTTTGGTGAAGACGGCGCAACATTGTTTGCGGAAACGCTTGCGGGCGATGAAAGCGCAAGAGGTGACGAAGATTGGATGTACGGCACGAATCAATTGCGCAGTCTTTTGTGGAAAGCGAAACGCGACGGCAAAGAAAAAGATTTTTGGGAAGCGTTGAAGTTCAATAAAGGGCTTGAAAAAATATGGGACGAATACGCGCCGAAATACAATGACGAAAATGGAAAAGCGCACCAAGTTATGACTTTCGCCGATTGGCAGGAGTTGCGCGGGTACAGTCAAGGCATTAAAAAAGAGCGAAAAAAAGTCGGCGAGAACAAAAAACTTGACAATTATTTGGATAGATTCGAAGAATTAAGCGAAGGTTTTGCCGAATGCTATTATTCCGCCACCGAAAATGACGAGAAAGCCGGAACAAGCAATAACATTCAAAGTCTCTTGCGCGATTTGAAAAAAGACAAAATGCCGAAGAACTCTTTATATGAAAAACAAATCCAAGCCGTCGGTAAAGTTATTGATGTTGTTGAAAATTTACGCTAAACTAAAAACGTGCAAAAGAAAAATGACTTGATAATCTTTAATTGGTTTCGCGGTGCGGTTTGCGCGTTATTGTGCGCCACGGTTTTGGTCTTTGCCGTGTGGGGGCAAAGGGCGTATTTTTTGGTTTTCGGCGAACATGACACGTTTATTTATCACGGAAACTTCGCCATTCATTTTGTAAATGTGGGGCAGGGCGATTGCACAATCTTGCAACTTCCCGATGGTAAAACGGCGGTGATTGACGGTGGCGAAGCAAGATTATATTGGAAACACGTCAATCGTTATATCGACACGCGAATCAAGCCCAAACAATTCGATTACGTCATAAACACGCACCCGCATTCCGACCATTTGACGGGGCTTGAACGCATAATGGAAACTTATAAATGGGACAAGTTTGTAAATTATAAAAACTTTGATGATTTCCAAACCATAAGTGGTACGGGTTGGCGGATTTCATTTCACGCATTGAATAGCGACATTCCATTGGGCGACAACCCGAACGCAAACATGAATGTGAACGAAATCTCGCCAATCATTTTGATTGAATACGGAAGCCACGTCTTCATAATCACGGGCGATGCGGGCTTCCCGACCGAGTTGGAATTCGTGAACACGGACTTTGCAAAAGACTTTTTCGGCGTTGAAGACGGAGCGAAACGCACCTTTACAACCTATCTTCAAATCGGACATCACGGAAGCAACAATAGCACAAGTTACGACTTTATTGATTTCATAAAACCCGATTACGCAATCATTCCAAACGGCACAACATACCCCCAAGGCATTCATTGGTCGCAACGACGGCTTGAAGAAAAACACGTTCCGTTCGTCACAACGCGCGACCAAGGCAATGTTGTTGTGCAAATCGACGGCGACATTGCGCGCTGGTATTATGCCTTTGAAAATCCTGTCCCTTTGCGTGATATTTGGATATTATTGATTTTTTCAATAGTGGTATTTTCTTTTATAAACACAAGATATTGTGGTGAAAAACAGTTGACATACAATAATTTGTGTCATAAAATATAGTATGGTTCAATTCGTTTTGAAAAGAGACGGCAGTACCCAAGAGTACAGCAGAGAAAAAATCACAGAGGCAATTTGGCGCGCGGCGGTGGCTTGCGGCGGTTCAGACAGAAGCCGAAGCGAAAAAGTCGCTGCGGCGGTCGAGGCTGAACTTTTTGAAAAGTTCGGCGGGCGCAAGCCAAATATCGAAGAAGTCCAAGATATGGTTGAAAAACACCTTATCAAATCCGGACATGACCAAGTGGCAAAAGCCTATATTTTATACCGCGAAAAACGCGCAAGTGCGCGCGAAGATAACGCACTTGCCGGCGCGACAATAAAAATGTTTAACACCTATCTTGCCGGCGACGATTACAGCGTGAAAAATAACGCAAACACCCAAATGTCTGTGGCGGGGCTTAATAATTTTGTCCGTGAAGAGTTCACCAAAAAATATTGGCTTGAAGAGGTTTACCCGAACGAAGTTTCCAACGCGCATCGTGACGGCGTATTACATTTGCACGATTTGGGCTTTTTCGGCTCTTATTGCGTCGGCTGGGACGTTAAACAAATCCTTATGCTCGGCTTCACCGGCGTTTCCGGCAAAGTTTCCTGCGCCCCTCCCAAACATTTGCGCGGGGCATTGGGTCAAATTGTAAATGCTACGTTTACTTTGCAAGGCGAATCCGCCGGCGCCCAAGCGTGGTCAAGTTTCGACACATATCTTGCGCCGTTTATTCGCTATGACGGGCTAACTTACAAAGACGTCAAAGACTGCTTGCAATCATTCCTTTTCAATATGTCGGTTTCAACTCGGGTTGGTTTCCAATGTCCGTTTTCTAATGTGACGCTTGACGTGACTTGCCCAAAAACTCTCAAAGACGAATGTGTAATTATCGGTGGCGTACCCCAAGAGGAAACCTATGGCGAGTTCCAAAAAGAAATGGATATGTTTAACCTTGCTTTTTGTGAAGTTATGAGCAAAGGCGACGCCGCAGGTCGCGTGTTTTCGTTCCCAATTCCAACAATCAACATCACAAAAAATATTGATTGGAAATCGCCCGTCATGGACGCAATCATGGAAATGACTTGCAAATACGGAATCCCATATTTCGCAAATTATGTCAACAGTGATTTAAGCCCCGAAGACGCCGTTTCAATGTGTTGCCGCTTGCGTTTGGATGTTACGGAACTTCGCAAACGCGGCGGGGGATTGTTCGGCGCAAATCCATTAACCGGAAGTGTCGGCGTTGTCACAATAAATCTTCCGCGTTTGGGTTACAAGAGCCAAAACGACAAAGAGTTTTTCGAAAATCTCGGTCGCATTGCCGACATTGCAAAAACTTCATTGGAAATCAAACGCAAATTTGTCGAAGCCCAAACCGAAAAAGGTCTTTACCCGTATTCGCGCTTTTATTTGCAAACAATCAAAGATAAAAACGGCGCGTATTGGGCAAACCACTTTTCAACAATCGGCATTGTCGGAATGCATGAATGTTGCTTGAATTATTTGGGAAAAGGCATTGAAACCGAAGAAGGTCATGCCTTTGCAATCAAAGTTATGAAGTTCTTGCGCGAAAAATTGCAACAATACCAAGCCGAAACCGGACACATTTACAATCTTGAAGCCACACCCGCCGAAGGTGTCGCCCCTCGTCTTGCCGCTATGGACAAAAAACGCTATCCGGACATTATCGTTTCGGGCAATCACGAAGGAACTTATTATACAAACTCGACCCATTTGCCCGTCGAATTCACCGACGACATTTTCCACACAATCAAACACCAAGACGAACTCCAAACCCTTTACACGGGCGGAACGGTCTTGCATTTGTATCTCGGCGAAAAAGTTGACGACATTGAAACCGCCAAAAACCTTATCAGAAAAGTCTTCACAACGTCCAAAATGCCCTATATTTCGCTCACGCCTACGTTCTCTATTTGCCAAAATCACGGCTATATCGCGGGCGAACATTGGGCTTGCCCCGAATGCAAAGGCGAAACCGAAGTTTGGACGCGCGTCGTCGGCTATTTGCGCCCCGTTCAAAACTTCTCTTCGGGCAAGCGCAACGAATACAAAAACCGCCAAAAATACAAAATCAAAAAGGAACAAATTGCTTGAAAATAGCAGGTTTCGTTCGGAACAGTTTCGTCGATTGGCCCGCTAATATTTCCTTCGTGGTTTTTTTGGGCGGGTGCAATTTCAATTGTCCGCATTGCCACAATAAACAAATCCTTGTCGATTCCGCAAACACAATTCCATTTCCGGAAGTCCTAAACGAAATTAAAAAACAAATCGGTTTCGTCGACGGGGTAGTTATAAGCGGCGGCGAACCTACAACTTATCCAAACTTGCGCGAAATCATAACCCAAATCCGTGCCCTTGGACTTAAAATAAAACTTGACACAAATGGAAGTAACTTTAAATTGTTACAAGAACTTGTAAATGAAAAGTTGGTTGATTTCGTCGCAATGGATATCAAAGCCCCATTCGAAAAATACATCAAATTGGGCTTCTGTATTGACGAAAAAGCCGTCGAAAACGTCCAAAAGAGCCTCGAATTCGTCAAATCTATGGGCGAAAATGCCATGTTTCGAACCACCCCAATCCCAGAATTGACAGAACAAGATTTAAAAGATATAATGAAACTTGCTGGGGGCACAAAATGGGTAAAAAACAACTTCGTGAAAGTATAAATGACGGATTTGAAACCGTACGGCGCAAAGGTCACCACTTTTTCCGTGACTTTAAATTGTTTATAAACCGCGGAAACGCCTTGCAACTTGCAATCGCGTTTGTAATGGGCGTTGCGTTCAATGCAATCGTCACAAGTTTGGTTTCCGACATAATCATGCAATTCTTCTCGGCGGCTTTTGGCAAAGGTCACATTGACGAATTGATTTGGTGGATTCATGACACGCCGATTTATTATGGGCGATTTATAATGGCGGTTATCAACTTTTTGCTCATAACTTTTTCACTTTATGTCATTATTCGAATTGGTCTTTTCGCTGCAAGAAGCAACAATAAAAAACTTCTTTTAAAACCCGACACAACGGAAAGTTTGCTCCGCGAAATCCGCGAAATTTTGAAAAAAATACCCCAAATCCAAGGTCAAACACCACAAGATATAGTAAAATCCGAAACACCACCCCCTACATCTTGTATTTAAAATCATTTTGAAAAACCTTTTCAATATGGTAAAATGTTGTATATGGTGGCGGGCGAAAAGTACGATTCAAGTAAAATTCAAGTCCTTGAAGGTCTTAACGCCGTGCGTATGCGCCCGGGAATGTATATCGGCGGCACGGGCGTCAAAGGAATGCATCATTTGCTTTGGGAAATCGTTGACAATTCAATTGACGAGGTCGCAAACGGCTATGGCAACCGCGTCGAAGTCACAATTTCGCCCGACGGCGCAGCCCGCGTAACCGATAACGGACGCGGCGTTCCCGTCGATATTCACGCACAATTAAAAGTCAGCGGTGTGGAAGTCGTCTTCACGCAACTTCACGCCGGCGGCAAGTTCAGTGGCGAAAACTATAACTTCTCGGGCGGGCTTCACGGCGTCGGTGCGTCGGTTACGAATGCGCTCTCGGAATGGTGTGAAGTCACGGTTTACAAGCCGGGCAAAGCCTACTTTATTCGCTTTTCGCCCCGAACTTCAACCGATAGCGCGGGCAAAAAGAAAATCCAATACGGTGCCGCGGAGGAGCCTTTAAAACAAATCACAAAACCAAAAGAAGCCCCAGAAACCGGCACAAGCGTCAAGTTTTTGCCCGACAGAGTAATGTTCAAAGATTGTGAGTTTAGTAACGACACAATTCGCCGTAGATTAAAAGAACTTGCATTCCTAAACAAAGGAATTGAAATCATTTTCACCGACGAACGGGTGGACAAAGAAAATGAAAACTATCGCGCGGAATACAAATTTGACGGCGGTTTGGCCGACTTTGTTGCATATTTGAATGAAACCAAAATCCCAATTTACCCCGAACCATTTTTAATTGAAGGCACAGTCCCCGAACGCGGAACAATTGTCAATTTCGCAATTCAACATACTGACGGCTTTACCGAAAGCGTCTTTTCATATGTTAATAATATTCCAACTTCCGAAGGCGGAACCCACGAAACCGGTTTCAAAATGGCAATTACGCGCGCTTTCAACCAAATCGCAAAACAAAACGGAATGGTCAAAGACAAAGAGCCAATCTTAATGGGCGAAGATTATCGCGAAGGCATGACTGCGGTGCTTGCAATCAAGATGCGCGATGTGCAATTTGAGGGTCAAACCAAGACAAAATTGGGCAATCCCGAGGCAAAAACCGACGTTGAGGCCTTTGTTTACAACGAATTATTGCGATATTTCAATATTGAAAAAGACAAAAAGAAATACAATTTGTTTGAAAGCATTTTGAACAAAGCCAAAGGTGCGGCGCGTGTTCGCGAAGCGGCAAGAAGAGCAAAAGATATTGCGAGGCAAAAAAACAGTATCGACGGCGGCGTTTTGATTGGAAAATTGTCGTCTTGCACGGGGCGTCACCCGGAAATGAATGAACTTTTCATAGTTGAAGGTGATTCCGCGGGCGGCACGGCGAAACAAGCCCGCGACCGAAGTATTCAAGCCATTCTTCCTCTTCGCGGGAAACCATTGAATGCCGAGAAAAAACGCCTTGACCAAGTGCTTGATAACGAAGAGTTTAGGACAATTATTTCGGCTCTTGGCACAAGTATTGGTGAAGATTTTTGTTTGGATAATTTGAAATATCACAAAGTTGTGATTCTTGCCGATGCCGACCAAGACGGCGCGCACATTCGGGCGATTTTGCTTACTTTTTTCTTCCGCTACATGAAAGAATTGATTAACGAAGGGCATGTTTACATTGGAATGCCTCCACTTTATAGGGTTTTTAGAAAAGATTTCAGCGCATATTGTTACGACGATAACGAATTGCGTGAGGTTTCCGCCAAACAAAAAGGCACAATTCAACGCTACAAAGGGCTTGGCGAGATGAACAGTGACCAACTTTGGGACACAACAATGAATCCCGCGACGCGAAAACTTTGCCGTGTCACAATCGAAGATGCAGCCGACGCGGAACTTCTCATAACCACTCTCATGGGTGACAATATTGACGTTCGAAAAGATTACATTTCCAAACACGCCAATTTTAACAAAGCCGAAACCCATGCCGCAAAAACGGTTAAATCCAAAATGGCTCTTCCAACAAAAACGGAGGTGGCATCGTGAGCGAACATGACGATTTAGTTGACCACGAAAATAGCGTGGGATTCGAGCCGGAAAAGCCCGCAGAGGCGCCCGTTGAAATTGTTTACATTTTGCCGGAAGAACAAGCGCCCGAAATCATTGAACCCGTCGAGGCAGAGCAGCCCGCCGAGGAGGTTGTTGCCGAAGAAGTGGTTGCGGAAAAGGTGGAAGAACCGATTGCGGAAGTGATTGAGGAAAAGGTGGAACCAGTTGCGGAAACGCTCGCCGAAACGATTGTCGAAACACCCGCAGAAAACATTAAAATTGAACCCGAGCAGGGAGGGCGCGGGGGGGAACGCCCCGCTGAAACAGAGCAGATTGAGGAAGTGTCAAGTAATGAAAGTGAAGTCAAAATCGTTGCGGAGGAAGCGCCGAAAGAACCCAAAATCCACCATGTGGGAACAAATCACGCTACACGTCACCACGAGCCCAAGGTTGAAAAAGAAAAATCCGACGAATTGGTGAGTGAAAAACCCGATAGCGAGCCACAGGAGCCAAATGGTGACGTCACAGAGCCATCGGAGGAAGAAATTGTCACGGAAAGAATATTGGAAGAGATAAAAGAGAAGGTTGAGCGCGAAAAACCAAAGCCGACGCCGAAAAAACACAACGCAGTTGCCGAAAAGCAAAACGAAACGAATGGCGGCGGTGGCTCGGGCGGGAATAATTCATCGGAATCCGACGGCGGCGATTCCGGCAACATTATCCACAAACCAATCGACCAAGTAATGCACGAGAGCATGATTCCGTACAGTGAATTTGTCATTATGGACAGGGCTTTGCCGCGCGTTGAAGACGGCTTGAAGCCCGTGCAAAGGCGGATTTTGTATGCGATGAACGACATGGGTTTGACGCCGGACAAATCGTTCAGAAAGAGCGCCGGTATTGTCGGCGAATGTTTGGGAAAATATCATCCGCATGGCGACACAAGTGTTTATGACGCAATGGTTCGTTTGGCTCAACCGTTTAACATGAATATGCCGCTTGTAATTGGGCAAGGAAACTTTGGTTCTGATGACGGCGACCCGCCCGCGGCTATGCGTTACACAGAAGCCAAATTAAGTCCATTGGCATTGGAACTTTTGCGCGACATTGACAAAGAAACCGTGCCGTTTAGTTTGACTTTTGACGACAGAAACACCGAGCCGGACATTTTGCCTGGTAGGTATCCGAACCTTTTGACAAATGGGGCAAGCGGTATTGCGGTGGGACTTGCGACGAATATTCCGCCGCATAATTTGGCGGAAGTTATCGACGCGCATATTGCTTATATTGATAATCCAAAGGTGACATTGGGGCAAGTGATGAAAATTATCAAAGGGCCGGATTTCCCGTCGGGCGGATATGTTGCGGTGGGGGAAGATTTGGTTCGGGCTTACAAAGAAGGCAAGGGCAAAGTAATTATGCGTGCAAAGGTTCACATTGAGGTTGAAAACAATGACCGCAGAAACATTGTGATTACCGAATTGCCTTATCAAGTGAACAAGGTGACTTTGCAAAAGACTATTGCAGAATTACGCGAGAGCAAAAAAGGTGTTTTAAGTGGCATTTCCGAAATCCGTGACGAGAGTGACCGCAAAGGAATGCGGGTTGTGATTAAGATTAAAAAAGAGTTTGACGCGCGCGAAATTGTGAATACTTTGTTCAAATTTACCAACTTGCAATGCAATTACAACATAAACATGGTTGCGATTGCCGACGGAAAGCCGAAACTTATGGGGCTATTGGATTTTATCAAATATTATGTCGAATATCAACGCGAAATCATTCACGACAGAAGTGTTTACGATTTAAATATGGCGAAAGACCGTGCGCATATTTTGGAAGGGCTTTTAATTGCAATTAAAAACATTGATGAAGTTGTGAGAATTATTAAGACAAGTAAAACTACCGCAGATGCAAAGGACAGATTGAAAGAGAAGTTCAAATTAAGTGAGAAGCAAGCGCAAGCGATTTTGGATTTGAGGCTTGCAAGGTTGACGTCTTTGGAAGTTTACAAGATTGAAGAAGAGTTGAAAGAATTGAAAAAGCAAATTGCGTATTTGGAAAAATTGATTGCAAGTAAACAAATGCAATTCCAAGTTGTCAAAGATGAAATGAATGAAATTAAAAAGCGATACAAAGTCGAGCGCCGAAGCAAAATCATTTCCAATATTGAAGACGCGGTGATTACCGCCGACGATGACCCGAAACCTGTGGACGAGGCGGTGATTTCTTTGACTGCAAGTGGCACAATCAAGCGCATGACGGCGAAGAATTTCAGTATGTCGAAGACCGAATTCAATGATAACTTGGGCATAAATGACGTGAATCAGGTTGTAATTCAAACTCAAACCGACAAATATTTGTACATTTTCACAAGCATGGGAAATTGTTTCAAAGTTGAAGTTGATATGATTCCCGAATGCAAACTTCGGGACAAGGGTACGGATATAAAACAAATATATAAAGACGCAATTGCGAATGAAAAAGCCGTTGCCGTTTATGCCGTGACGCCGACGGACGAAGGCGTTGAAGGAAATCCGGCGCAAATTGTTTGGACGACGAAGTTGGGAATGATTAAGCGTAGTGCTTGGGCAGATGCGTGCGGAATACAAAAGTCGGCTTTTCAATGTTACAAATTGCGCGAAGACAAGCCCGACGAAGTTGTGCGAGTGGACGAATTTGTGGACGGAAATACGATTATGTTGATTTCGGGTGGCGGTTATATTTTGAATGCGCAAACCGGCGATGTGCCTTTGCAAGGCAGAATTGCAAGCGGCGTCAAGGGGATTTCTATGGACGACAATGACGTTGCGGCGTGTGCGTGTGTGGCGAAGCCGAGTGGGTTTGTGGTTGCGGTTACAAGTCACGGAAATGTCAAAAAGGTTGAGAGTAAAAAGATTGATAAAATGGTGCGTTACAGAAAAGGTTTGCAACTTGGCGGGGCATTGGGAAAAGATGAAAAGGTTGTGTTTGGGGCTTGGGTCAAAGGTGAAGAAGATTTAGTTGTGCAAACCGAAAGTGGCAATATTATCAATTTGCCTGTTGCGGAAATTGCGGTGACGGATAGGGTAGGCAAGTGGAAGACAATTTCGAAAATTGGCAAAAACAAAATTGCAAATGCGTGGATTCACCGAAGGAAAAAGAATAACTGAAATGATTTTAGGGATTGATTTTGGATTAAAAAGAATTGGACTTGCCGTTTCCGACAATGGTATTTTGGCGCGCCCTTTGATGACAATTGAATACAAAGGCACAAGTAAGACGTTAGACAGACTACACAATATATTTGGTAGTATGCATGAAACACCACAATATATTGTGATTGGAAGTGGCTTTGAGCAAGCGAAAAGTTTTGGTGAGGCGGTGGAAAATTACTTTAAAGTTCCTGTGTTTTTTCAAGATGAAAATCATTCAAGCCTTGAAGCGGAGGAATATATAAGGCAAACTTTGAACCAACACAACCCAAAAAAGGTGAAGGAATTGCTTGACGCGGTGGCGGCTACTGTGATATTACAATCTTATATAGAAGCAAGAAAAGGGGGAAAATGAAATGAGGAAAATTAACGATAATTGCATAAATTGTGGTTGTTGTGCCGGAGTTTGTCCTTGTGGGGCAATAACAGAAGAAGGCATGAAACACGAAGTGAATAAAAAGTGTACCGACTGTGGGGCTTGCGACGGGGTTTGTCCCGTTGATGCGATTGAAGTTCCGGCAAAGAAGTGAGGAGGAATCATGGCAGAGAAGAAGATTGAAAAAGCGAAAGCCGAAGATGACGTTTCGTTATTGGAACGGCTCTTTGATGACGAAAATGATGACAATTTGGTTTTGTTTGACGGCGACGGAAATGAAATTGAATTGGAACAAATTGCGGCGGTGACGCACGAGGGTCAAGTTTATGCCGTCTTGCACGTTGTTGGCGACCCAGATGAAGAGGTTTTGGTTTTTCATATTAACCCCGACGACGAAGAGAGTGTGGCTATGGTTGATGACGAAAAGTTGGGAAACAAGATTTTGGAAATAGTTTTGGCAGAAAGCAAAAAGTCGGCGAAAAAGTAACCGCGTGCGACGCGGGGCGGTTTTAGCGTTCAGTCATGAAACTTATTTGTTCTTTAAGTCCTTTTGAGACCATTTTTGTGTATTTGTCGCGTGCGAACTTTGGCGAAATTACGTCAAGATGTGGACTTGTCACGTCACAGATTTCTTCGGCGTTTACTTTTTCAAGATTGGCAAGGAAATTGTTTAAAACTTCGCCGTGGTCTTGGCGAAGTGTGGCGATATTGCTTTTGTATCCTTGTCTTACTTCGTCGCTGCAATCATTTGAATAATCATTGTTTTCGGAAAATGTGCTGCCTTCGAAATCGTGGTAAGTCACCATATTATGCATTTCCGTGATTTTGTCGCGGGTGATGCTTATGTTGTTGAAAATGTAATTTTTGCCTTTTAAATCAATGCTGGGGTGGTCCCAATTTGACATTAAAACGCTGAATAAATATGTTTCGATAAAGTTCTTTTCAAATGTTGGGTCAAGCGGGAGCGAGCGACATTGGCGCAAGATTTCGCCGACGTCCGATTGTTGGAAATATTTGAAAGCAAGTTCTTCGTCTTCGCCTTTGTTGCGGTTTCGCAATTTCATCGGTTTGATTACTTCGTTTTCGCCCAAAAACCACGGGCTTACAATTCCGTATTTGTTGCCGCGTTTTGCCAAATTGTTGTCCGCGGCGCGAATGCCGAGTGTTTTTGCAAGCCGAGAGAAAACCAATTCGTTGAAAAGCCCGAATCGCATATCCGAATGTTCTTGGGTTGCATAGGATTCTTCGGCAAAAGTGTATTTGAATGCAACCGTTTGATTGTTGGCGTCGGTGGTTTTAATGACGCCTTCGTGTACCGAGACATTTTCATTTTCGGGCAGATTTGTGATTTCGTAATTCATTTGAAATCCTTCATAAATGCGGCTTGGTTTTCAAGTTTTGTTATCATTCCGCCCGTTGCGTATTCGGTAAAATCAACCGAGTTCAATCCGTCAAGATATTTATCATGCAATTTTTTAAACTTTGTGCGAAGCGCAGGAAGATTTTTCCGATAACCGATTTGAATGTATTCCGGCTCGTAACCTTTTGTACCTTGGATTCGTTGACCCGAATGCGCACTTGCTTCCATGTCATGATAAGGTGCAAGGTTCAACATTTTGCCGCGTTTGTCGCATATTGTCATAATGTTTTTGCAATAAAGACGCCCCGTTAGGTAATCTTGGGTTATGCGGTGGTCCGAATTGGCAATGAAAACCGAATGCAAATATGTTTCAACAAGGTTTTTTATGGCTTCGGGATTATTCAATTTTTCAAAATCACGCGCGGCGGAAAGAAGCGAGATTTCTTGGAAACATTCCGGAATAATTCCGCGGGGGGGCGAGAGAGTTAAAACACGGGATTCTTGGGTTTGTTCGTTCAAAAACCATTTGGAAATTATGCCGTGAGATTTGCGAAAGCGTGCGCGTCTTGTGCGCACGGCGTTTATGTCAAATCTTTTTGCCAATTTTGAAAATGTGATTTCGTTGTTCATGCAAACTTCCGCATCGCCACAAAAAATGCTTTTCCATGCGAACTCGCGCCCTTTGTCATCGCGAAGTTTTTTAACACCACTTCGGTTTAAAAGGTCGGCGGGGTATAGATTACTTGCGTTAAAGACACGTTCCATTACAATTATTATATCATAAAAAATTATTGTTGACAAGTCTTTTTTTTGTGTTTATATTGTTTGCATATTACTTGCGCGTAAATCTCTGTCCATGAAAAGTGGCATACGCGCGGGGTTGACAAAACGGAGGGAATAATGTCAGTCATTTCAATGAAGCAACTACTTGAAGCCGGTGTGCATTTCGGTCACCAAACGCAAAGGTGGAATCCGAAGATGAAAAAATACATCTTTACGGCACGGAACAATGTTCACATTTTGAATCTTGAACAAACCACGGTTTTAATCGACCGCGCCTACGAATTCATTCGTGATGCGGTAAAATCTGGAAAGCGTATACTCTTTGTCGGCACGAAAAAGCAAGCCGAAGAGGCAATCAAGGCCGAAGCGGTTCGTTGCGGAATGTTTTATGTGAATACCCGTTGGCTTGGCGGAACTTTGACAAACTTTGAAACCATTCGAAGCCGTGTTGACCGCATGGAAAAACTTTATAACATGGAAAAAGTTGGCGAGTTTGCGTACTTGCCCAAAAAAGAAGTCATTGGACTTATGGACGAACGCGACAAATTGGAAAAAAACTTGCGCGGGATTGCAAATATGACGTCTTTGCCGGGTGTCATGGTTGTGGTTGACACGAAAAAAGAACACATTGCGGTCGGTGAAGCGAAAAAACTTGGCATTCCCGTCGTAGCAATCATTGACACAAATTGCGACCCAGACGATGCTACGGTTGTAATTCCCGCAAACGACGATGCGATTCGTTCCGTCGGTTTGATTTTGGCGGCGCTTGCAGACGCAGTAATCGAAGCCAAAGACGGAGTAGTCTTGCGCGATACAAAAGACGACAACAAAGTCAGCATGACCGACGCAATTAACGCGAAAACAATGCTTGAACAAAGCGAAGAAAAAGACAAAGAAGAAGAGAAAAAACAACCCGCGGAAAAGAAACGTGAACACAAAGAAGTAACCGCGGTTGACAAATATGGCAATGCTTTGAAGTCAGAGAAAAAGTAATATTTTAAAAGGGGAAAACAACATGAGCGCAGATTTAATGAAATTGAAAGACAAAACCGGAGCAGGTTTGAAAGATTGCAAAGAGGCACTTGACAATTCAAAAGGCGATTTTGAAAAAGCCATTGCTTACTTGCGCGAAAAAGGCAAAGCGACCGCGGCAAAAAAAGCCGACCGTGTCGCCGCCGAAGGAGCAGTGTGCAGTTATATTCATATGCATGGAACGATTGGCGTTTTGTGCGAAATCAATTGCGAAACGGACTTTGCCGCAAAAAATGAAAGATTCCAACAACTTTGCAAAGACATTTGCATGCAAATTGCCGCCGCAAACCCGCTTTATGTGATTGAATCCGAAGTTCCAACCAAAGAATTGGAAAAAGAGCGCGAGATTTTGCGCAACAAAGCCAAAGCAGAAAAGAAACCCGACGCCGTTATTGAAAAGATGCTTGACGGGCAAGTCAAAAAGTTTTACGGCGAGGTTTGCTTGTTGTGTCAAACATTTGTAAAAGACCCAAGCAAGACAATCAAAGACGTTGTTACGGAAACAAGCGCGGCAATCGGCGAAAAGATTTCGGTTCGCAGATTTGTTCGGTTCCAACTTGGCGAAGGAATGGAAAAGAAAACAGAAAACTTTGCCGAAGAAGTGAAAAAGGTGTCGGGCAAATAACATGGATTATTTAAACGACGCAATCAATTCCGCAATGGATAAATATGAAAGTTCATTGAAAAATACCGTGAACTTTGCCCAAGGCGAGTTTAATAATGTGCGCGCGGGGCGTGTAAATCCGGCTATGGTTGAACGCGTAACTATTGATTATTACGGAACGCCGACAATTTTGCGTGACTTGGCAACAATTACAAACGACGATGCGCGAACTTTGGTCATTTCCACATGGGATATTGCCGTTCGGGTTGACGTTTGCAAGGCACTTCACGCCGCAAATCTGGGCGCAAATCCGATTGATAACGGGCAAGTAATTCGCATGATTTTCCCGCAATTGACCGAAGAGCGACGCAAAGATTTGGTCAAGCAAGTCAAAGTTATCGCAGAAAACGCAAAAGTGACAATGCGGAACGAACGACGCGACGCGATTGACAAAATCCGAAAAGCGTCCAAGACGGATAAAATAAGCGAAGACGATATTAAATCAATTGAAGCAGATGTGCAAAAATTGTTGGACAGTTACATTGCAACTTTGGACAAGTTTTTGGCTAAAAAAGAAGCCGAAATCATGGAGGTTTAATGTACATTGATTGGCAATCGAACATTGTAAAAAGATTGATGACGAGTTTTTGTATCGTTGTCGGGCTTTTGTTTGCCGTCTTTGCGCGTATGTTAAGCATTTGGATTTTTGATGCGGTTGCCCTTTTGTTTGCTTGTGTTGCGGTTTATGAAATTATGCGTGCGAAAAAAGTTGACGCAAAAGGCGTGTCAATTTATTACGTTTATGCTTATGTTGTTGCCGCTTACGCCATTTATGTGCTTGGATTGGTATCCGATTTTGCCGTATATTTGCACATTTGTATGCAACTTTTAGTTGTTTTGGTGTTCTTTTTTTACACTTGGATTATGAATTACACCGATAAAGATTTCCAAAAACAATGCGCTTTGCAAAAACAACCCCATGGAAAAATGGCGTTTCGTTCGGGCAAGGAGTTTTTAAAAGTTGTAATTTATCCATTGCTTCTTATTGCCGCAATGATTCCGTTGAATCACATGGAATTGTATTCTGTGCCACGATTTGCGACGTTGGGCTTGGTTTTAATTTTCGCAATAAGTTGCAGTACAGATTCATTTGCTTATGCCGTTGGTTTGACTATGCGCGGGCCCAAATTATGCCCAAAAATATCGCCTAAAAAGACCATTTCGGGCGCAATTGGAGGGCTTTTCGGCGGTGTTGTGGGGGCTTTGGCAACGCTTATGATTTTAATTGGGCGCGGAAATGGCGACGCGGAACCTTTGCAAGAATATTTAATGAACCAAATTGGCGGGGGATATATGGCGGTGCAAATGGTTTTTGTTTGCATTGGTTTGGTTGGTTCAATTTTAACACAAATGGGTGATATTTATGCTTCTTGGATTAAAAGAAGAGCAGGCATAAAAGATTACGGGCACTTTTTACCGGGGCACGGGGGCGCAATGGACAGACTTGACGGGATTTCATTTAATGCAATATTCATTTTTGTAACTTTTGCAATTATTGCGGCATTGTAACCTGTGCGAAAAAGTGTTGTATTCTTGCGCAAAGGGGTATATAATTGATTGTGGGCTTTGTATATATTTGCGTTGCAGTTTTGGCGTTAATGTTTATGATAACCGTGCACGAGTTCGGGCATTATTTGGCGGCGAAATTGTTGAAATTCAAAGTCAATGAGTTCAGTATTGGCTTCGGAAAAGCCATATTCAAGCACAAATCCAAACGCACGGGCGAGATTTTTTCAATTCGCATGATTCCATTGGGCGGATATTGCGCCTTTGAGGGCGAAGATGAGGCTGGAAGCGCCTTTACGGGCGGAAACAAGCAACAGAGCGAAATGGGGGTTAAATCAAGCCTTGCCCCCAAGGAAGGCGAAATTCGGTATGACCAACAAAAACCTTGGAAGCGTTTGGTTGTTTTGTTCAGTGGGGCATTTGCCAATTTTGTTTGCGGGATTGTGTTTTGTTTTATACTTGTGACCTGTGTAGGATATTATCAAAATGTTAAAATTACTTCCGTTGAAAACCCTGAAACATCGTCTTGGCAATATTCAACTCAAATAAAAACGGGCGACATTATTACGGAAATCAATGGCGAAAAAATGTCACTTCTTAAAAACTATAATTCAAAAATGTCAAAGTTTGGCGAAGGCGAAAAGTTTACATTGACAATTTTGCGTAATGGCGCGGTTTTGCACGAAGAAGTCAGCAAGGAAAAAATCACGCGCGAAGACGGCACGCGATATACGGGCTTGGGTTTGTTATCGGGCGAGATTCATTATGAAAAAATGTCAATCGGGGCGGGTGTTGGGAAAGCATTTTCATTCAGTTGGGAATTGGCGATTTTGATTTTGAACTTTTTGGGTCAAATGGTGACGGGAAAGATTTCGTGGAGCGAAATGGGCGGGACATTTAGCACAATTTCGATAATGAGTGAAGCCATAAGTTACGGAATGGTCAATTTGTTGATTTTAATTCCGTTGATTTCAATCAATTTGGCGGTGTTTAATTTGCTTCCGATACCGGCGCTTGACGGTGCGCGAATGGTTTTTGTTTTCATTGAATGGGTGCGCGGAAAGCCAATAAATCCCGCAATCGAAAACCGAATTCACACCATTGGATTGTTGGTTTTGTTGGGGTTTGTGTTATTGTTGGATTTGAATTATTTGGTTTTTTCGAGGTTTTAAATGGTCAGGTTTGACGAAAGATTTTTCACATTGCGCGAATGTCGTTACAACAAAGAAAAAGGCACGGCGGTAATCACTTTTTTGGGGCATGATAATTTTGAGCCAGAGATTCCAAAGAATGAAAGTTCAATTACGCGCCAAATAAATGATTTGTTGGACGGCGAAAAATTGGATGTTGATTTTGAATATTTCACAATCCCGCCCGAGTATTTAGAAAATCAATTTGGCAATCCAGAGGAGTCTTTGAAGCATTTGAATGCCTATGCCGAACAAGTTGCCGCGCAAAATGCCGCATTACCGGACAAGATTTTGCCAATGAAGAGTAGGGAATATCTTTGCGGTGTGCCAATAAAAACCCGACCGATTAAAATTAAATATTTGCGCGCAAGTTCGGATTTGCAAGTAACCGGCGGCACGATTTCATTTTTCAAAAAGAAAGAATACAAAAGGCAACATGAGGGCGCGGAAATAATAAAACCTTATTTTACGTTTGTTTTGGATGACGGCGACGACAGAATAAATTGCGTATTTTTTCCGACGGCAAAAACTTTTCAAAAGTTTGAAAAATTGGGCGACAGAAGTGCGATTTGCGCAATTGGAGTTGCCGAAAAGCGTGACGATAGACTTAATTTCCGTGTTGCGGGCGTGTCTTTTGTCGAGTTTTAAGCCAAAAAAATAGGTGTTTTTGACCCATTTTAACGTGGTTTTAGCGTGTTTTTTCGCGGTTTTTTAACGCCATATGACGTGAAATTCCCGCTATTGCACATTTTTCTAATCGGGAAACTTGGGCTTGACTTATGCCGACTTCTTCGCTGACTTCTATTTGGGTTTTGCCGTGGAAATATCGCATTATTAAAATCTCTCTTTCTCTTTCGCCGATTAAACAAATTGCTTTTTTCAACATGACTTCTTCAATCCATTTGTCGCTTCCGCCGTCCGGACCCGCAATCTTTTCCAACATTGTTATGGTTTTGCTGCCTTCGTCCATGATTATGTCGTCGAGACTTAATGTGTTTGATGTGGCGTTCAATGCATTTACAACTGTTTTATATGGAAAGTTTATTTCCGACGCGATTTCTTCCACGCTTGGTTCTTTTCCGGTTTCGTTAAGGATTTTTTCGCGCGCAACAAGAGCCTTGTATGCGACATCGCGAAGTGAGCGACTTATTCTCATGCTATTTGTGTCGCGCAAACTTCGGCGGATTTCGCCAATAATCATCGGCACGGCGTAAGTTGAAAATTGCACGTTGAAACGCGGGTCGAAATTGTCGATTGCTTTGATAAGTCCGATGCAACCGACTTGGAACATATCATCCATGTTGGCTTTTTTGGGAATATAGCGTTGAATTACCGACAAAACCAATCTCATATTTGCGTGAATGAATTGCGCGCGGGCGGTTTTGTCGCCGTTTCGAATGCGGGAAAGCGCCACAAGTTGTTCTGTGTTTCCCATTTTTGGCAATTGTCCGGTGTCGACGCCGGCAATTTCAACTTTTGACATTATTTTTATTATTTCTGTTGACAGGATTTTTATTCCGTGTTATTATATATCTCGGGTTGCAAATGAAAAATTTCACCGAAAACTTACATGGACTTTGGTTGCCGGTCGCGTTTTTAGAAAATGGTTTAACAAATCTTGAAAATGAATTGGATAAAGGGAATAAGGTTTTGGCACACACATGGGATTTTTTCAAGAAGCGAAGTATTTTGTTGAATGATTGCAGTGGCAAAAAACTTTTAAAAGTTCAAGCCAATACATTTGAAAACGGGCTTTTGGATTTGATGAATGATATGAAACCGCATCACGATTACGCCAACAGAAATGAACATTCTTACAAGCAATCCGAACTTGACCCCAAAAAATCGGTGACTGCTATTGATAAATTTCTTTGTTCGGGAAATACGGCGACCATTGCGCAAAGCGGTGGTCGTTTTGTTATGTCGGGCGGGAACAATTTTGCAAACAAACCTTATGTAAAAGTTGAGAGCAATGATTTGTCTTCGGCGTTTAATGAATTCGAACGCGCAATCGAGTCGTGGAATGTAAAAAAAGATTCAAGCATATATATGCATAATGAGCGTTGAATTATCCTTTTGCGAACTTCGTTGCAAGCAAGTTGTCAATGTGATTGACGGCAAAGTTTTGGGGCGGATTTGCGACGTGGTGTTTTCTCGGGGCAGTGCAAAGATTTTGGGCTTTGTTGTTCCGGGCGACGGGGCTTTTCATTTTTTGAAAAAGCATGGCGATTTGTTTGTGCCGTTTGAAAAAATTTGCAAGATTGGAATTGATGTTGTGATTGTGGAATTGAAACCTATGCACCCAATTTACGACACAAATCGTTTGGAAATTGAGTAATTGTGTTGTAAAATGATTTCATGGAAGCAAGCAAATACACATTAGAACAAGCGGCCGTGAACACTTTGCGGGTTATATCTTGCGAAGCGATTTCGAAGGCACAAAGCGGGCATAGTGGCATAGCGTTAAGCGCCGCGCCGTTATTGTACGCAATTTATAAAAACATGAATTACGACAGACGCAATGGCTCTTGGTTTAATCGTGACCGCTTTGTTATGTCGGCGGGGCATGGAAGCGCAATATTGTATACAACTTTGAAATGTTTTGGGTTTGAAGATATTGATTTAAAAACATTTCGGCAATTTGGCTCTTCTTTAACCGGTCATCCGGAATTGAATGAAAAAATCGGCGTCGATTGTTCGACGGGGCCGCTTGGGCAAGGCATTGGCATGGCGGTCGGAATGGCGATTGCGGAAAAAAAGTTGGCGGCGACGTACAATAAGCAAGATTACGATTTAATCAATCATTACACTTATTGCCTTTGTGGCGACGGGTGTTTGATGGAAGGCGTAAGTTACGAAGCGGTCGCGCTTGCGGGTCATTTGGGGTTAAACAAATTGATTTTGGTTTACGATTGCAATCGAGTGACGTTGGACGGCGGATTGGAAAATGCAAGTAGCGAAGATGTGAAGAAACGATTTCAAGCAAGTGGTTGGCGCGTTTTGGAAGTTGCCGACGGCAATGACGAATTGGCAATCGGCACGGCGATTAAGCGTGCGAAGAATTCGAAAGATATGCCCACAATTGTAATTTGTTACACCGAAATTGGGCACGGCGCGAAAAATGCCGGCTCGAACAAGGCACACGGGCAAGTTTTAAGTGCGGAAGATTTGGCGCAACTTCGCGCCGATATGGAATTGGTTTCTACGCCGTTCAAAATGGATGCCGACGTTGCTACTCATTTTGAAAAAATTGTTAAGACCAAAAACAAATGGGGGCGTTGGCGCGGTTTGTTCCGAAAATACGGCATGGATTATCCGCTTTTGCACAGTCAACTTTCGGAATTCATTGACAAGCCCCACAATCATTACAAATGTTCCGCGCCCGGGAAACAAATGTCAGGACGCGATGCCGGCTCGGCAATGTTGAACCAAATTGCGGCACAAAGCCCGCGCCTTTTCGGTGGCGGAGCAGACGTTGTCACAACCACAAAAGCATTTGTTCACACAAGCGACGGCGGAATCGAATATTTCACTTTTGATAATCCTCTCGGAAGCAATATCGCATACGGAATCCGCGAATTTGCCATGGGCGCGGTTTCAAACGGGCTTGCTTTGCACGGATTCACGCCATATTGTTCCACGTTTTTGGCTTTTTCCGATTACGCAAAGCCCGCAATTCGGCTCTCGGCTCTTATGAATCTTCCTGTTACCTACGTTTTCACGCACGATGGAATTGGAAACGCGCCCGACGGAAGCACGCATCAATGTTCCGAACACATTGCGGCGTTGCGCGTGATTCCGAACTTGCACGTTTATCGACCTTGCGACGATTTCGAAGTCGCCGCCGTTTACGAATACGTTTTTGAAAAACAAAGCCCCGCGGCAATTGTTCTTTCCCGTGGCGATTTGGTTTCGCCCGCGATAAACCCGCAACACAATATTCAAGCCCCACGCGCAACGATTTTATCAAGCGGTTCCGAAGTTGCCATTTGCACCCGTGCGCAAAAGATTTTGGGTGCCATAGGCATTTTTGTCAACGTGATTTCGGTTCCGTGTTTGGAATCGTTTAACATTTCCGCGCACCCTGAATTAAATCCCAAAACACCGGTCGTCGCCGTCGAAATGGGTTCAAGTATGCCTTGGTACGCTTTCATGGGGCGTCACAATTTGCGTGGCGCGGTGGTCGGCTTTAACACATTCGGGGCGACCGGCGCGAATGATTTGCTCGCGGCAAATCTCGGCTTTACGCCCGAACATATCGCAGATGTTGTACAAGAGATTTTGAAGTGAGCGCTCGCCGCGCGGCAGTCTTGGAAACAGTTTTATTTTGCTTTATTTTCCCGCCATTTTCTTGTATTTCTCGTAACGTGCGCGGTTGTATTTTTCTTGGCTCTCGAAGAGTGCCTTTGCGCCCTCGGGATTGATTTTTTCAAGCGCCGTATATCGCGTCTCGCCGTGAATGAAATCGGTGTAAGCCATTTTCGGCTCCGCGCTATCCAAAATGAACTCCGGCGCTTTGCCGTCCGTGGCGGGTTTGCGACGATAAAGCGTCCAATAGCCCGAATCCACGGCGTTTTTCATAACTTTCATGCCGTTACTCATGTCAATTCCGTGATTTATGCACGTCGAGTACGCAATAACGACACTTGGACCTTTGTGGGCTTCGGCCTCTCGTAAGGCGGTAAGCGTTTGTTGGTAATTTGCGCCCATAGCGATTTGTGCAACATAAACATTGTCATAATTCATAAGCATCGCGCCCAAATCTTTTTGTTGCGTGGGCTTTCCGCCCGCCGCGAACTTGGCAATCGCGCCCGCGGGTGTGGCTTTACTCGCTTGCCCGCCGGTGTTACTGTAAACTTGTGTGTCCATAACCAAAACATTCACGTCAAGATTTTGCGCCGCAATGTGGTCAAGTCCGCCGTAACCAATGTCATAAGCCCAACCGTCGCCGCCGAAAATCCACACGCATTGGTCGCCCTTGCCTTGGATTTCCTTCGCGTGCTTGATTCCGTAACCGAACTCGGCGTTGTCTTCAAACAAACTGTTCGCCCATGCCGGTCCGTGACCTTTCGCGTCAATCGTGTAAGGGCAAGTCGGCGAAGAGCCGCCGTAAATACTTGAACAACCCGTAGCGTTCGCCACAATCATTCTTGAACCGAATAATTGCGAGACCAATTTTACATAAGGTGTTTCGCCGCAACCCGCGCAAGCGCCGCTGAATTCGAAATATGGTTTCAAAAATTGACTGTTTTTTACATTTGTTGGTTCAATCGCGGGGTAGGGAAGTTTAAGCGATTTTTCATAACTTGCGCCCAAATCTTTAAAGCACGCATCGTCAAACGGTTTCATCACAAGCGCCTTGTTTTTGCTTGGGCATACGTTCGCGCAACTTCCGCAACCGGTACAATCAAATGGGTTGACTTGGATAATGTGCTTGTCGCCATCCATGTGCGCCCTAATCGTTGCGTGCGGGCAAACAAGCGCGCAAATGTTACACTTGATGCAATTTTCCGGAATCCAAAGTGGCAAACTTGTGGCAAGATTTCGTCTCTCGAATTGTGTCGTGGCCGTAGGCACCCGTCCGTCCGCATTAAAAGCCGACACGGGCAATTCGTCGCCGCGCATTGTGTTAATCGGTTTGCAAACGGCGTTATAATATGCTTCCAATTTGTTTCCGCCTTTGCCTCCGCAACCACCGCAACCGGAACAACCCGCGCATCCTTTCGTGTTCGCCTTTGCCGAAACCGTTAGGGCAGAGGTGTCAAACTTGCTCAAATGTTTTTCCGCCGCATCGACCGCCGCGTAATTCATTTCCAAAACCGCCGGCCCTTTTTTGCCGTAACTCTTGTCAATTGCGCCCTTCATGAACTTGACGGCGTCTTTGTAAGGAATCACTTCGGTCAATTTGAAAAAGCATGATTGCATAATTGTGTTAATGCGCCCTTTAAGCCCCAAATCACCCGCAATTTTGTACGCATTTATGGTGTAAAAGTTGATTTTTTTATCCTTCAAAGTCGCCTTGATTTCGTCGGTCAAAACATTGTTCAATTCTTCCGGCGTGTAAGTTGTATTCAATAAAAACGTCCCGCCGGTTCGTATGCCCGATAGCATATCAAACTTCCCAATGAAGGATTGATTATGACACGCAACAAAAGTCGGATTTGAGACCAAGTAGGGCATACGGATTGGCTTTTTTGAAAATCTGACGTGGCTTGTGGTTGTTCCGCCGGATTTTTTGCTATCATAAACAAAATACGCTTGCGCAAACATATCGGTGTGGTCGGAAATAATTGTCGCGCTATTTTTATTCGCGCCCACCGTTCCGTCACTCCCAAGCCCATAAAACTTGCACTCGGTCAATCCCGCCACAGGCTTCTTGTCATCATCACGCACAAAATCCAACGAACTCTTCGTCACGTCGTCGGTAATTCCAATTGTGAAATGGTTTTTGGAAACTTTCGCGCCCATGTTTTTGTAAATCGCGTCAACCATTTCTGTTGTAAACTCTTTGCTTGAAAGCCCATATCGCCCACTCAAAACTTTTGCTTTCATTCCACCCATTTCAACAAGCGCCGCACACACATCAAGATACAACGGGTCACCGGTCGCGCCGTTTTCTTTGGTTCTGTCCAAAACCGTAATCTTTTCACAAGTTTGCGGAATCAATTTCACAAACGCCGCAATATCAAAAGGTCGATACAATCTAACCTTTATCATTCCGACGCCTTTTCCCCCCGCTAAATATTCTTCCACAGTATCCGCGCCCGAACCCATAATTACAACAATATTTTTCGCTGCTTTATCACCAAAGTATTCAAAAGCACTATATTTTCTTCCCGTCACCGCGCCAATTTCACCCAAGATATTGTGTATTATGTTTGAAATACCACCTATATATGGATTTGCCGCCTCTCTTGCTTGGAAAAATGTATCTGGATTTTGCGCCGTCCCCGTTTGATGCGGGTGTGTTGGGTCTAATGCTCTGTCACGGAACTTTTTAACATCTGAATCAATTTCCAATTTCTTTGCAATGGCTTTAATTGTTTCCGGTTCAATCAATTCAATCTTATTTATTTCATGACTTGTTCTAAACCCATCGAAAAAATGCACAAAAGGATAACTCGCCTTCAAACTTGCCAAATGCGCCGCCAAAGCCATATCCTGCGCCTCTTGAACATTCGAACTTGCCAACATTGCCCAACCGCAACTTCTCACCGACATAACGTCACTGTGGTCGCCGAAAATACTTAACGCATGGCTTGCAATCGTTCGGGCCGAGACGTGCATAACGCACGGCAATAACTCTCCGCAAATCTTGTACATATTCGGAATCATCAACAATAAACCTTGGCTTGCCGTAAATGTCGTTCCAATTGCTCCCGCCGCCAAAAGCCCGTGCAAAGTTCCCGCCGCGCCTGCCTCCGATTGCATTTCCATGACGCGCGGGTTTAAACCCCATATGTTTTTTCCGCCTTTTGCGCTCAATTCGTCGTAATATTCCGCCATGTCGCTACTCGGGGTAATCGGGTAAATCGCCGCCGCTTCCGTCATTGCGTGCGCCATTCGGGCAACCGCTTGATTGCCACTTGTTGAAATGTATTTTTTGTCCATGCAGACATTGTATATGAAAATTACTTGACAAGCAAGGGTTTTTATGATAAAATAAAAACATGGAAAAAAATCAAAATATTAAACCCGAAGCGGAACACGCCGAAGACGTCGAAAAGAAATATCCGCACATCAAAAGAATGCTCATGACGCTTGACCGCTTCTTGGAAAAACGTGTCGCAATCATCGGCGCCGTATATTTGCTTGCAATTTTGGCTGGTGGGGTATTGTTATTTGCAAACGGTGTTTCGGCCGTAAACGCAAGTTCCGCCGGCACATACACAACCGATTCGCCTATCGTTTCAAACACTTTGGTCTTCTCTTTACTCGGTGTTGTTTCATTTATTTTTGCCCTTATCGCTTTCCGTGTTGTTGCGGTTCGAATGAAAACAAAAAAACTTGTTGAAAAAGTTGAAAAATAATGCTAAAATGCACATATTATGCCATTGAATTCGCCAAAAATTAGCCAAATTTCGCCTATTTCACCGGCGAAAAGCAACATTTTGCAATACACAATCTGTGTTGTTATTTCTTGCATTATTACTTTCGCAGCAATAACTTTGACCGGCATTTTAAAAGGCACAAAAGGCGACCGCGGCGTTCCGGGCGTCCCGGGCGACACAATAGTCACAAACTACGTCGACGCTTTGGACGTATTGTGGAACAGTAACAACGGCGACAACGCATATCGAACCCAATTCGGCGCGGAAGGCAAGTACGCCTTTATCGCTTATATGTTGAAACGCGATTTAAGCACCGACCCCGACATTGAAAACGGCGTCATAAATGCCACAAATTGGGCATTGCGAAGCGCCGTTGACATTGTGGCTTGCGGTTCCGACGAACTTATGGAAGGTCCCGGCTTTACGCAACTTGGTGGCGGGGTAGTTTACAAAATTGACCCAACGGGGCACGGATATGTCATTACAAATTATCACGTCATAAGCAAATTCAAAAAATATGGCGTGGCAACGGGGCGTCCGCAAGCCGGAAGTTTAATGATTGGTGACGAAATATATTTGCGTTTTGTCGGAAGTCCCAAAGAATACAAAAAAGTCAAAACCAATGGCAATTGGGTAGTTCACGAGTTCAAATACGAAAATGTTCCCGCTTATGTAATTGGCGGCGATGCAAGTTACGATGTTGCAATTTTGGAATTCGGGCGTCCGGAAGACAAATTGAAAACAGCGGATTATTTTCCGAACAACAATGGAAAAACAACTATGCATATTCAAGAAACCGACACAAAAGCAATGACTTGGTTGAAAAACCGTTATGATTTGGGCGTTTTAAGAGGTATTTCCGGTGCAAAAAACATTTCCGGTGGCTATGCAAATATTGAATCTGTTAAACAAATTGGCGCTCGGGTTTTCGGCACACAAGCCATTGCAATTGGTAATCCTTTGGGTGATGACATGGCGGTTTCCGAAGGCATAATCGGAACTAATTTTGAAGTTATCAAATTGTCGCCGCTTGATTACGGGCGCACAGATAACGATTACAATCGCGTTTACAGAATCACAAACGGAATCAATAGCGGCAATAGCGGCGGCGGACTTTTTGCAATGGACGGAAGTTACATCGGCACGGTTCAAGCCCGAATGTATTGGGACGGAAACGATAATCCTGTTGCGAATATCTCTTACGCAATTCCCGCGGATTTGACAATTCGAATTGCCGAACAAGTTTATTATGAACACCATAAAGCCGAATGGGCGACGGCGGGTTATGATAATCCGATTCCCGTTAAAGTTATGGAATGCGGCTTTGTAACAACGACAAGTGGCGAAAGTTTTGTGGAACTTGACGAAAAAGACAGACTTGTTTGGACACAAGAGATTTTGGTTGACACCGCGAATGTGTTAAATCCGATTTCGGAAACGCTTTCGAATGCTTTGAAGGGTGCAACATTTAATTTGAATCAAAAAATTGTTTTAACCACAATTACAATTGGTTCGGAAAGTTACACTGTTGACAAACCTTATAATTTAGAAGAGATGATGATTGAAGCGTGGGGCAAGACAACAATTTTCACATTTACCCAAGGCACAGGCACGGCAAAAAAGACATTCAATTTCACCATAGTTTCTTGAAACACATATATTTACACATGGCAAAACGAAACATTGCAATAATTTTTGGCGGCGCAAGCCCAGAGCATGATATAAGCGTCTTGACGGGGCTTCATTGCGCTAAAAATGCGCCGGACAACTTTTCAATCAAATTGGTGTATTTAACGCGTGGCGGGCAAATGGTGACGTCTGGCGCGTATGGCAAGTTGGCGAATGTAGATTTTTATGTCAAAGGTTCGTCACGGCAAGGGGGGGGTGGGGGAAAACGCCCCATAAAAAAAATCCAATTCAAAAACATTGATTGCGTTATAAATTGTTGCCACGGCGGAGTAGGCGAAGACGGCAGACTTTCCGCCATGTTTGACGTTTTGCAAATCCCGATTACTTCCTGCCCGCATTTGTCGGCGGCGGCATTGCAAAGTAAAAGCAAAACCCGAGAAGTGTTGAGTGCGAATGGGTTCGCTCAACCGCGTTTCGTCGTGGGGGCGGGTGGCGTGGGTATCGCTACGTTTCCTCTTATAGTCAAGCCGGATAATGGTGGGAGCAGTATCGGAATCTCGATTGCGCATAATGAAGAAGAGTTGAATATGGCCATTGATTTGGCAAAAACGCTTTGCGATAAAGTGGTGGTGGAGGAGTTTTTGACAGATGTGCGCGAAATAAATTGCGCCGTGTTTAGATATGGCGAAAAATTGTTAGTTTCGGGGCTTGAAGAGATTAAAAAGGATAAAGAACTTTTTGATTTTGACACGAAATACATGGATAAAAGCAGCGGTTTTGTGTCAAAAAGGAAGGGAAATAGTGCCGAAAATGGCATAAATTGTGCGGAAAAGATTAAAGAATTGGCATCAAAAGCATACGAGATTTTTGGTTGCGCGGGCGTAGTTCGGTTCGATTTTTTGGTTCGCGGCGAAGAGATTTTTTTGAACGAAGCGAATACCGTGCCGGGGTTTTTGGCTTATCATTTGTGGCTTAAAACCGGCATACAATACACCAATTTGATTGAAATGATGGTCGAAAATGCCGTAAAAAGTGCCAAATTTGATGTAAAAAGTGCCATTTTTAGCAGTAAAGTGCTTGAAAATAATAGAAATTTGGTATAGAATTAAGTATGGCAAAATTAAACGAAAGCACGGTGATTTGGCTTGATTCGCCCGCACAAAATGGCGCGCGCGACGCAAGCGTTGTTGGCGGCGGAACGCTTTGGGCGACACTTCGCGGGGCATACGCGAACGAGATTGTCACGCTTTGGCGCGGCGATTTGGGCTTTGGCGGATACACGGGCGTTTTGCAAGATATAAGTGACAAGTTTCCGAGTGTGCGAAAATTGTACGCGGACGGGAAAATCTTGGATGCGGAACGCGTTTTGACCAATGAATTTCAAAAAAGGAACTATAAACCGCGGGCGGACAAGCCGTTGCCGATTGCTAATTTGGAAATCAATTTTGCCCAAACCGGATACGTTGCGAATTATTCCCGCGTGACGGACATGGCGGAAGGGCAAGTCAGTGTCGGGTTCAAAACGAATAGCGGGAATGTTGAGAGGAATGCTTTTGTGGCGCGCGGTAGTGACATTTTTGCGTATAGCGCGACGGCGGGCGAGAAGATAAATTGCGACATTGCTTTGCGTTTGCCGGACGCAATTTTGGTTGGGGGGAAGATTCCGGCTTCGACGGCGATTTTGTATGATAATGGGTTCGTGAGTTTGGCGGTGAGAAATACGGCGGGGCTTGATTACGGATTTGTTATGCGAATTGATGCGAACGGCGGGGTAATAAAACAAACGGAGCCGAATGTTTTTTCAATTCAAAATGCGGAAAGTTTGTCGGTTTATGCGAAAAGTTTTAACGATAGCAACCGCGACACCGAGTTTAAAAAAGCGAGAGCAGAGTTGGGTGCGATTAAATCTTATGACAAGTTATTTGCAAGCGCAAGCGGTGCACACGAGAAATTGTTTAAATCATACGAATTGAATCTTGACGGAAGCGATTTGACGGAAGTTGAGTTTGCCGATTTGTTGTCAAGCGCAGTAAAAGGGCGCATGGATTCGCCGGTTTTGACACGGTTGTGGAATCTTGGGAAGTATCTTTCGATTTGTGGTGTGAAAGCGGGTGATATTACGTTATTTAATGCGGCACAACTCCTATATTGTGGTAGTACGTCAGACATAATACAAGATATTGTGTTGGATTATTTTGCACAATTTGAAAAATATGTTGATGATTTGCGAAAAAATGGCTCTCGAATCTATGGCGCGCGCGGTTATTGCATTCCGAGCGTGACAAGCCCGAAATGTGCTTTGCTTGGTTCGACGGAGCCGGAAGTAATCAATTTCATTGCGTCGTCGGCTTTGGCGGCGAATATTTTTTACCGATATTACCTTTTAACGGGGGATGCAAAAGTTTTGAAGGCGAGAATCTTTCCATTTATGCGCGAGGTTATGAACTTTTATGGCGACATTTTGAAGGTTGACACATACGGAAAATACACGACGATTCCGTCGTACAGTCCGAACGCGACGCCGGGGAACACGATTATGGGGAAGCCTCTTGTCAATTTTGCATTTGCGACGAACGCGACGATTGACTTTTTGGCGATTGGATGTTTGTTGGACAATTTGATTGATGCGGCGAAGATTTGCGGCGCGGCGGAAAATATTCCGACTTGGCAAGATATGAAAACGAAATTTCCGGCATTTGGAGTTACACCGGCGGGGCACATTCGCGAATACACCAATTCGCCTTTCATTGACAAATTGAATAACGTCGGCTCGATGCACGCTTATGGATTGTGGCCGATTAAGACGTTTTCGTTTGGCGATAAAGTTGTGACTTACCAGCCGCCTGTTGCTGTTGGCGCGGTGGCGCGCGAGGTGCAAATCGGGCTCCGTGCGGCGAGTTTCAATGCGATGGTTGCAAGATTGGAGTTGAGTGGGGCGCGGCAAGATGCGCGGAGCACGGCGATTTGCGCACTTCAAGCGTCGCACGCGGGGCTTGGCACGACGAGTGCGAATGCGACGCGCGGGATTTTGTTGAAACTTTTGTCGAGCGTCTTTTCGGATAGCGGACTTTGCATGGACACGGATTGGCGCGGAAGCGGCTTTACGAAAAATGGCACGGGCGAGTTTGATGTGGTTGGGAATGTGGCTTTTACAAATGCGATTACGGAATGCGTTATTCAAAGCAACAAGGATACTTTGCGGATTTTGCCGAGTGTGTTTGAGGGATTGAATGCCGGAAAGATTACGGATGTGTGTACGGATTTTGCGGCGCGGGTTTCGATTGAATGGGATATTAAGAAGGGTAAATGCATTGTGAAAATTGTGCCGAAGGTGGATTGCAAAATAAATATTGAAGTGAACAGGGAGTTTCGAAAAGTTAAGAGCAAGGATTACAAGATGAATGGCGACATAAACGGGCTTGCGGGATTTGCGCTTGTGGCGAATAAAGCGGTTACCGTTGAGTTTGCTTGAAAAGTTTGTTGTCGAGAGTTATGATTTCCGTGTTTTCGATTTTGAGTTTTGGCGAGTTATTATATTCGTCCATATTGAAGGTTTTGTGGGTTTCGGCGTATTTCAGCATACGAATTGCGAAGCCGTGGGACACGATTAAGGCGTTCTCTTGACCTTTGGCGAGAATTTCGTTCAAATAGAAGGATTGGACGCGGTTGAAGACTTCTTCTGTGGTCTCGGCTCCTGCGCCGAATTTTTTGGGATTTGTGCGCAATTCGGATAAGGTTTCGGGCGAGAGTTCGCTTCTGTGTTTGCCTACGAAACATTCGGGGCGTGACAATTCGACGAGGCGTTTGTCGTAAATAATTGGGACGTGAAGATTAGCGTTGAAAATGTTTGCGGTTTGGACGGCGCGGGGAAGGGTTGAGCAATAGATGATTACGGGTTTGATTTTTTCAATTTCGGCGCGCGCTGCGGTGGCTTGGGCGATGCCGTTTTCGTTTAACGGGGTGGGCGAGTGGCCTTGGATTATATCATATTTATTGAAATCGGTTTCGCCGTGGCGCGCCGCATAATTCATGCGTTAAACGTAACATATTTGGGCGCGGTTGTCAATAAATTATGATGTGGTGATTGTTTTGACGGGAGGAGGGACGGCGGGGCACGTTTTGCCGAATGTGGCGCTTTTGCCGTTGTTGAGAGAGCGAGGTTTTGAAAAGATTTATTATATCGGAAGCGAAAACGAGGGCGAAAAAGCCATGATTGAGGGCGAAAAAGTGCCATTTTATCCATTAAAATGTGTGAAATTCAGGCGAAATTGGGGCATAAAAGGCATGATTACGAATGCAAAAATACCGTTTGGATATGTGAAAAGTGTGCGAAGTGCGAAGAGGATTTTGCGTGATTTGAAGCCCGATGTTGTGTTTTCGAAGGGTGGGTTTGTGGCATTGCCGGTTGTAAGGGCGAGTAAGAAATTGGGTGTTCCGGTGATTGCGCACGAGAGCGACGCGACGATGGGTTTGGCGAATAAGTTGTCGGTTGGGGCGTGCGCGCGGGTTTGCACAACATTTGAAAGTTTGGCAAAAAAGGGTGGAAAATATGTGCATACGGGAAGCCCAATTAGGGGTAAAATTCGGGCAGGAAATGCGGAAAAAGTGGCAAAAACACACAGTTTTAGTGGCAAAAACACGCGAAATTTACTTGTAATTGGGGGTAGTTTGGGGGCAAAAAGCATCAATAATGCGGTGTTTGCGGCGGCGAAAGATTTGAAGTTTAATATAATTCATGTTTGCGGGAAAGGGAAAACCCCCGCCGCGCAAGAGCGGCGCTCTTTTAACGAAAAGGGAAATTATAGTGCGGTTGAGTTTGTGAGTGATATTGAGAATTATTTGGCTTGGGCAGATGTGGTGGTTTCAAGGGCGGGGAGTAATATGCTTTGTGAGTTGATGGTTTTGGGGAAGCCGACATTGTTTATTCCTTTGTCAACCGGACGTGGTGACCAAATTGATAATGTGAAAGAGGTTTTGAAATATGATGCTTGTGGGGTTTTGTTTGAAAAAGATTTAAACCCCGAGACATTTGTTCGGGGAATTGAAGATGTTTATAAGAAGAGAATGATTTATTCCCGAAATGCAAAAGATGTTATTAAAGATGGGAACAAAGATATAGTTGATACAATATATGGAGTAGTATGTAACAAGTAATACCTATATATAGTTATGCCGTGTGAGAAACTACGCCGTCGATTAGCATTTTGTCGGCAATCAATGCAATAAATTCGCTATTGGTTGGTTTGTCTTGGAAACCATAGACGCGAATGCCGAAGACTTTGTTTATTTCGTCGTTTCGTCCGCGTGACCAGCCAACTTCGATTGCGTGACGAATTGCGCGTTCGACTTTGCTTGAAGTTGTGTCATATTTTTTTGCAATGCAAGGGTAGAGTGTTTTTGTGATGCTGCTTATGATGCTTGGATTTTTTGCCGTAATCATAATTGCGTCACGCAAATAACGGTAGCCTTGAATATTTGCGGGGATTCCGACGGTGATGAAAATGTTGCTTACTTCGCGGTATAATTGCGCGTCAATGTTTTGTGGCGAGATTTGTAAAAGAGCATCCTCAATGACTTTCGCGGCGTTTGTTTTCATTGGATTTCCTCCTTTTGGATACTGTTAATGGAAACTTCGTACGCGACGCGTGTTTCTATTGTGCCGTCGTCAAGGCGTTTTTGGTATTCGCGTGATTGAATGCGTCCGATGACTTGAACTTTTTCGCCGACGATAAGTGTCTTTGCGTATCGTGCGTTTTTGCCCCACGCGATTGCCGGTATATAGGAACTTTCGTTTTGGGAATTAAGGCAATTGACCGCCAAGAGCAAGTCCGCAATTTCGCGGTTGAATGGGGTGGTGCGATAAATTGGCATCTTGCACAAAAATGCCGTCATTTCAATTTGGTTCGGATTTGTTTGCGCGTTGTAATCCGCTTCGGATATTTCTTCCGCGATTACATAAAGCATCAATTTGCTTCGTTGTCCAACGATTTTATTGTAACTTTGGAAAATACCGCGTACGGTGATTGTGCCGGCGTAGTTGCCGTGAATGCCCGCCGGAACGATAATAGGAATTACGTCCGTGTGTCCGGATAATCTGTCTACGCACAATGAAAATGTGTGGTTTCCGTTGTCGTCATGCCCGTGGTTTTGTGCCACGCCCGTCAAAGTAACGCGATTGTAACACGCGTTGGTGACTGCTTCTTCGTTTGTTAAAATGCCCGTTTGTTGCATTTGTTCCTCCCTCTTTTTGTGTCTTTTTCAAAGATTGCTAACCTTAACACACTATATATAGTCATGTCCGCGCTTTTATTTGTCATATTTTGAAAAGTTTTGTCGAAAACGAGGACAAAATAGTGTAAATCGTCGAAAACGCTCGGCAAAGCGACTTTTGGGAATAAAAACCAATAAAAATTACCGCTTGACAAAGTATCGCGGGTGAATATAACTTGCAATAGTATGAAACTTGTCATAATTGAAGGTGTCGGCAAGAAAGACACCATCAAAAAGTATTTGGGCGCGGGCTTTGACGTCATGGCGACGGGCGGGCATTTTCGGGATTTGCAAAAGAACGCACTTTCCGTTGATACGGAAAATGGTTACACGCCGAAATATGTTGTCGAGACCGCGAAGAAAGATTTGGTTAAAAAATTAAAAGAGCACGCCGCGAAGGCCGACGAAGTTTTGATTGCCACCGACCCAGACCGCGAAGGTGAAGCGATTGCTTGGCATACGGCTTGGGCTTTGGGAATAAAGCCCGAAGCGAAACAACGGATAGAGTTTAACGAAATTACGAAAACCGCCGTGCAAAATGCCGTGAAAAACCCGCGCGCAATTGATTTGAATCTTGTCAACGCACAACAAGCAAGGCGCATTTTGGACAGGCTTGTTGGATATCGGTTATCGCCCGTGGTAAGCAAGAAAGTCAAACCGAAACTCTCGGCTGGGCGTGTGCAAAGCGTGACATTGAAACTTGTTGTCATACGCGAGCGCGAGATTTTGAACTTTAAACCCGAAGAGTATTGGGACTTTGCCGCCATTTTGGAAAAAAACAAAACAAAGTTCAACGCGAACCTTGTCACCGGAACGGACGGCAAGAAAATAAAACTTACTTCAAAAGACCAAACAGACATGGTTGTTTCCGCCCTTAATGGCGCGAAGTATACCGTCTCAAACGTTAAAAAATCCGTCACGCATAAGCACGCGCCGGCGCCTTACACAACAAGCACAATGCAACAAGACGCACTTAACCGCGCGGGTTTAAGTTTGAAACGCTGCGGAATGGCAGCGCAAGAACTTTACCAAGGCGTCAAAATGGGCGAAGAGGGCATGACCGCGCTTGTTACATACATTCGAACCGACAGTGTTCGCGTCGCCCATGAAGCCCAAATTGCCGCCAAAAACACAATCACGGCACGATTTGGGGCAGAGTTCGCGCCGGAAACATTCAACTTTTACAAATCAAAAAAATCCGCGCAAGACGCCCACGAAGCAATCCGCCCGACACACCTTGAAATCACACCCGAACGCGCAAAGCCATTCCTTTCCGATGACCAATTTAAACTTTACCGCTTGATTTACAACCGCTTTCTTGCCTCGCAAATGTCCGAAGCAACATTCAATACCGTCGCCGTCGATATCACCGCGAACGGTTACGGCTTCCGCGCTAACGGCCGCACACCAATTTTTGCTGGGTGGTTGGCAGTGTTTGGTGTCGATGGCGAAGCAGGGAGGGTGCGGGAGGGAACGGC
>Ga0268262_10000406_pt1 | contig 57775 bp, 59 predicted proteins | sample TergutNc150P3_FD_190354 | JGI IMG/M metagenome (GOLD analysis project Ga0268262, IMG submission 190354) | Nasutitermes corniger P3 segment gut microbial community from laboratory colony in Florida, USA - Nc150 P3 (SPAdes) (version 2) | ecosystem: Host-associated > Arthropoda: Insects >... | reverse complement strand
CGCTCGGGGTAGTCCCCTTCGTCCCTCACCTGTATCTCCAAATCCACCCGCTGCCCGTTGACCGTCATGTTTATGTCAAGCCTGCAAAACTTGTCGCCCAGGCTTTCAGGCGGCATCTCGGGGTTGGTTATCTGGAATTCGCCTATGGTTTCAAGCCGTATTCCAAGCAGTTCGCTGACAAGCTGTTTCAGCAAACCGGTATGCTTCACAAACAGCATCTTGAACAGAGTGTCGGTCTTAAAAGTATATTCAAGCCTGGCCACCGCCGCCTTCCCCTTAACTTGCATTATATTGCGCCGGCCTGCGGAATACAACACACAACTCGCGACCGGCGTACAGGCTGGGCAAAGACAAACGCACGAAAAAAGGAACTAGTACTTTGGAACATCTAAATGTTTACAAAGAATTTACCACTAACCTCACGAACTTTTGCCACATATCTTGTCGTTGTTTGTGTTGGTTCGTGATGGTTCGTGGTAAAAATAATAAAAATTGTTATTGGAATGATGCAAAGCTTTAGGCATTACAGACTCCTAGGGGTAACCCGCGAAGGGTTATATAAGTCGCTTTCGCAAGGCGGCAACCCTTCTTTTGAAAGCAAACTGCGGGGCAGTATTCCGCTTAATACGCCATATATTCAATCTCATCGCCATGGGCGCCAACCAACTCATGTTTATGCGGGTGAACAATTAGATCCATCTCTTCCAGAGGCAGCAAGCCAAGCAAAACTTGCGGTAGACCGGGGACTGAAATTGCACGCATAACCGACTCGCGGTCTTTCCAGTCAATCTCTACCGGGGTAGTAATAGGGCAAACAATCCGCTCCCCGTTAGCGATTCGAATCGGCTTTTCGCCTGTTTTTCCTAGCCCCAGTTTTTCCGCGGTTTGTTCGTCAAGCATTAATGAATAAGAGCCTGTATCCACAATGGCGGTTACCGTTACCGATCTGATATCTTCTGGCTCCATAAAACCCTGCCTTACCAGAGTAACATCATCAAAATTCTTAATCGTTAATTCAGCATATACCGTACCCATATAAACTCCACTCCCTATTATAACAGATTTTTAAATGTATATACTGCATGGAGATTCGTTTTGTTTTGATTTTTAGAGAAAAATTTACTGAATTCTCTACTTTTTTAACTTGGGACTACACAGTTGTATAACCCCTCAATAAAAGGCTATCATACCCTATGATTTATAACCCCGCCGCAGAATGTATGGACGAGGAAGCAAGAAAAAAGCTTCAACTGGCTAACCTAAAGAACCTGGTGGAAACCCTCTACACAAAAGTAGAGTTTTACCGGAAGAAAATGGACGAGGCAGGGCTAAAACCCGCATGTTTAAGCAGCCTTAAAGACATAGAAAAGCTCCCTTTCACCACAAAAGACGATCTCAGGCTTAATTACCCGCATGGACTGCGGGCATGCCCGCCAGACCGAATCGTGGAAGTACACATGAGTTCCGGCACGACCGGAAAGCCGGTGGTGGACGAATACACCATAAAGGACATTGACATCTGGCGGGAAGCCATGGCCAGAACCCTGGCGGCGGGAGGCTGTACCAGGGATGACATAGTGCAGAACTGTTACGGCTACGGCCTTTTTACAGGCGGCCCGGGAGCCCATTACGGCGCAATGACCTTAGGGGCCGAGGTGCTGCCCATGTCTTCGGGCAATACCGAGCGGCAGTTGATGGTCATGCAGGACTTTAGTTCCACAATGCTTACCTGTACACCCTCTTACGCCCTCTTCATGGCCGAAGAAGCCGCCGCCGCGGGTATCGATCTCCGTAAGTTGCCCATAGCCAAGGGCTGCTTTGGCGCGGAGCCCTGGAGCGAGAACATGCGCAAGGAAATAGAGAGCCGCTTCGACATGAAAGCCTACGACATTTACGGGCTTACCGAAATCATAGGCCCCGGAGTTGCCTTCGAGTGCGAAGCCCAGGACGGCCTCCATGTTAACGAGGATCTTTTCTACCCGGAAATAATCGATCCCGAAACCGGCCGTGTGCTGCCGCCCGGTGAAAAGGGAGAACTGGTCTTTACCACCCTTACCAAAGAGGGAACGCCCCTGCTCCGTTACAGAACCAGGGACATCACTTACTTTATCAATAAAAAATGTAGCTGCGGAAGAACCACCGTCTTAATGCACCGCCTCCTGGGACGTACCGACGACATGCTCATTATACGGGGAGTCAACGTGTTCCCCAGCCAGATAGAGCACGCCCTTTTCGGGATCGAGGGAACCGAGCCGGCATACCTAATCGTTTTGACCCGGGGAGAATCGCATCTGGACGAAGTAGAACTGTTGGTCGAGGTAAAGGAAGAATTTTTCAGCGATGAAACAAAAAAACTCGAAGCGCTAAAGACCAAAATTCAGAATGTAATGAAATCTAAGCTCCAGATTGGCATAAAGGTAAAACTGGTGGAACCCAAGACCATTGAAAGGTCAATAGGCAAGGCCAAAAGAGTTATCGACAACAGAAAGATATGAGTGGCCTTGCCTTTAGCAAGGCTAAAAGAGTCATTGATAACCGCAAAATATAGGTTATAATTGGAGTATCATGGATATAAAACAGATCTTCGTTTTTTTGGAAAACAAAGCGGGACGGCTGGGAGAAGTAACAAAAACGCTTGCACAGGCGCAGATCAATATAAGGGCCTTAAGCATTGCCGACACCGCCGATTTCGGCATTTTGCGGCTTATAGTGGACAAAGAAGCTGAGGCAATAAAGGCCCTGAATGCCGCAGGCTTTACAACCAGAGTAACCGAAGTAGTCGCGGTGGAAATCGAAGACAAACCCGGGGGACTTGCCAAAGTGATGGAGCTTTTCCAAATGAAAAACATAAACATCGAGTACCTATACGCGTCCCTTGAAAGCAAGGCAGGAAAGGCGGTAGTGATTTTTAAGCTTGAGGATCATCAAAAGGGACTTCAAATAATTAAAGAAAACGGCATCCCCCTGGTAGCATCTTTCTAGGAGCGCAAGTTGAAAATATTAATGGTCTCAAGTGAAGCCGTCCCTTTTGCCAAAACCGGTGGACTTGCCGACATGGTTTCGGCTCTTTCACTGGCTCTGGCAAAGCAGGGAAATGAAGTCCGCATTGTAATCCCCAGGTATTACGCCATAAACAAGGACGAGCTGAAACTGAAAGCCCTGGAAGGCCCCATGGGTGTTCCCATGGGCGGCGGCGAAGAATGGTGTAAGGTTTACGAAGGGACATTAAGCGGAGGAACAAAGAAAAATCCCATCCGGATTTATTTTGTTGACCACGAAAACTTCTTTGGCAGGGACGGCATTTACGGCGTGCCGTCGGAACCTGATTTTCTGGATAACCCCAAACGCTTTACCTTTTTCTGCCGTTCTGTTTTTCAGCTCTGCAGAAAAATCGACTGGTATCCTGACGTTCTTCATTCCCATGACTGGCCGAGCGCGCTGGTTCCGGTATTTTTAAAATTCGGGGAAAGGCAGGGTGGATTTTCAAAAACCGTTTCTGTTCTTACCATTCATAACCTCGGCTACCAGGGCATTTACAGCAGGAGCAATTTTTACCTTACCGGCCTTAATTGGGATACTTTTTACAGCGCCGGCTTTGATGACTGGAACATGATGAACCTCCTTAAAGCCGGTATCTATTCGGCGGACGTTATCAATACTGTTTCCAAAAATTACGCGGAAGAAACAAAAACCCAAGCATACGGATTCAGGCTGGACGGCGTACTCCGCAGCCGCGGAGATGATTACAGGGGCATACTCAACGGCATTGACAATAAGGTATGGAATCCTGAAAAGGACCCGCTTATTCCCGTTCCGTACGGCGTTAAAAACATGGAAGGCAAGGCAAAGGCAAAGGAGCTGTTGCAGCAGGAATTCGGCCTGCCCCCCTCGCCGGATACGCCGGTGATCGGCCTTGTATCGCGGCTTACTTTTCAAAAGGGCGTAGGAGAGCTTTTCGGGCCGACCTATGGCTCCGCTTATGCCATTTGCCGGGACATGAATCTTCAGTTCGTTGTTCTGGGCACCGGTGAATCCTGGTGCGAAAACGAAATTCGCAATCTGGCGGGGAAACTTTCCAACTTCAGGGCAATTATCGGGTACGATGAAAAATTCAGCCACCTTATAGAAGCAGGAAGCGACTTTTTCCTTATGCCAAGCCGCTACGAACCATCCGGACTTAATCAGATGTATTCTCTTGTTTACGGCACTATCCCCATTGTGCGAAAGACCGGCGGACTTATGGACACGGTTGAGAATTACGATCAGGATACCGGCAGCGGCACTGGTTTTATGTTTGACGATCTTACCCCGCAGGCAATTTACAATACGGTAGGCTGGGCCATCTGGGCCTACTATAACCGCAAACCCCAGATAGAGGCCATGCGCGAAAGGGGCATGAAAAAAAATTTTTCCTGGGACAAATCCGCCGGAGAATATTTGCTTATGTATGAGGAAACCGTAAAAAAAGTAATTGGCTGAACGATGAAATACAGACCTGAGCGGTACATTATAGGCAAATTCTGTGAATTTAAGAACCGTAAAACAGAGTCTGATTTCATGGAACATGAAAAAAAGACAAGCCTTAATTTAGTCCGTATATTAATACTTGTAATTGGTTTTTCGTTCGCGTTGTTTGCCGTTTCTGATTATTACTATTACGGAAAAGAAAAGGCCTTTTTTATTTTACTTGCGCTGCGCTGCGCGGCTTTAGCCTTTACGGTCGTTTCATCTTTTCTTGCGGCCTCATTTAAGCGCTACAGCCGAACACTGTTCATGATTACCATAACAGAGCTGGCGGTCTTTGTAGTTTATATTTTAAGCCTGTACGTAAGCGTAATTTTCAAGTACAGCCGGCAAACCGGCGCGCCTGCCGTTACATATTTTATGCCTACCGTGATTCTTATTCTGGCGGTATTTCTTATTCCGAATCGCTTGAAAAACTGTCTTTTTGCCGGCCTTTTCATAACAATTTGCTATCTCATTTTTTGTTCTGTATTTATGGGTCAGATTATTTCGCTTTCCATTCTCCAACAGGGGTTATACCTTGGGATATGCCTTGTATCCTGCGCCGTTTTTGTTTACGGCAGGGAGAAATCCGAACGCAGGCATTTCGCGACGGTGCAGCTTCTTGAATTCATGACAATTACCGACTGGCTTACGGGCATCTACAACCGCCGCCGCTTTGAGCATATTTTGAGACTCTGGATAAGAAACAAGCGGCATGACCCGTTCTGCCTGGTTTTTTTTGACATCGATAATTTTAAGAATGTAAATGACACCTTCGGCCACAAAGTCGGCGATGAAGTGCTCGTGAGGACCGTAGAGACCGTTTCATCCAGAATTCGGGACGACGATATTTTAGCCCGCTGGGGAGGCGAGGAATTTGTGGTTCTGTTCAGAGAGGTAAATATTGACTTGGGACGTGAGCTTGCCGAAAGGCTCCGTAAAGCGGTGGAAAACAACCCCTGCGGTGAAGCGGGAAAAATTACAATAAGCCTCGGAGTTGTGCAGTATCACCGGAGCGCAGACAGCAGGGACAATGAAGGCCCGGAAGATTTCGTTGCACGGGCGGATGAAAAAATGTACGAGGCCAAAAAAGCCGGAAGGAACAGGGTTATGGCGGAGGGCGACTGATTATGCCCTTTTCCACGCGGGCGCACAGCCTGTTACTTCGATAAATTCCCTCAGCACTTCGTCCAGGATTTTTTTAACCAGTTCCGGCGCTTTCCCCCCAACGCTTTTTCCGTCGATTATTTCGGCGCTGAGACCTAAAGTGGTGCTGCTGGACACAAGCACCTCGTCCGCGTCAAACATTTCTGAAAGGGTAAACTCCCGTTCGTCAACCGGAATGTTCAGCCTGTCGCAGGCTTGCAATATATGGCTGCGGGCTATGCCGCGAAGGATCAGATTATCCGCCTGATGGGTGATAAACCTGCCGTTTTTGATAATGTGAACATTGCTGTGGGCGCACTCGGTTACCGTCTCGCCGCGGTGAAATACCGCTTCGTGGCAGCCGGCTTCCAGCGCCCGCTGGGAGGCAATGACATTGGGAATAAGGTTAATGGTCTTGATATTGCAGTGGAAAAAGCGGGTGTCTTCCACAGTGATGAGCTTTACCTTCTTATAAAGATCCTTGATAGGATTGGGCTTTATCATAATCCAGAGATTTGAGGGGCCTTCCGGAAATACATGGTTCCGCAGACCAGTTCCGCGGGTTACCTGCCAATAAACCAGGTACTCCCCCTTATCCACTTTGGAGTGCATTTCATTAAGGGTTTTTTTCAGTTCTTCTTTTGATAAACTGATTTTTATTTCCAGGAGCTTTGCGCTGTTGAAAAAGCGCTCAATGTGCTCATCCAGGGCAAAGATCACTCCGTTAGCGGCGCAGGTAGCGTCGTACACGCCGTCTCCAAAGTAGCAGCCTCTGTCGTTCATCGGAACGGTCATCTCGTCTAGGGGCCCCCATTTTCCGTTGTAATATCCCAGTGTGTCCATGATTGTATGATATTGGATTTTACAATAATATCAAGACTCTGAGGGCTAAATGGTTTAATGATTGTACTGAAAGATATTTCCAAAAGTTACGGCGCGGTTACCGCGGTAAAGCGGGTTGATCTTGCCATTCCTCCCGGATGTATTTACGGAATCATAGGCAGGAGCGGCGCGGGAAAATCCAGCCTGCTGCGGGTTATGAGCCTGTTGGAAAAGCCGGACACCGGCGAGGTGTACTACAGCGATAAGCGGGTAGATACTTTGCGCGGCTTTTCTTTGCTTGAGCGGCGCAGAAAGATGGGAATGATATTTCAGAATTTTAATTTACTGGGATCGCGCAACGCGTCGGGAAATATAGCTTACCCTTTGGAAATCGCGGGCTTTACACGGAAACAAATAGACAAGCGGGTTGATGAACTTCTGGAACTGGTTGACATTGCCGACAAGCGAAAGGCCCGTCTGCGGGAACTTTCAGGCGGGCAGAAGCAGCGGGTGGCAATTGCCCGCGCCCTCGCGGCAAATCCAGAGGTGCTGTTCTGCGATGAGGCGACCAGCTCCCTCGATCCCCAGACCACCCGCTCGATTCTGGCGTTGATCCGCGATTTACAGCAGCGGCTTAAAATAACCGTGGTACTGATAACTCACCAGATGGAAGTGATCCGCGAGATATGCAATGAAGTAGCGGTAATGAATGAGGGTGTTATTGTAGAAACTGGAAGCGTCGCCTCGGTATTTGAATCGCCCAAGACGGCCGCTGCGCGGGAGATGCTCCATGCTAAATGAAAAAATTCTGGACGTACTGTCCATGCTGCCTGCGGCAACGGGGCAAACGGCATATATGACCTTTGTCTCAACCTTTTTTGCCTGCATACTGGGCTTCCCCCTGGGTGTGTACCTTTATGCCGCTTCTCCTGCCGGTCTTATCCCCCGCCGCGTACTGTACAATGTGCTTTCCCGAATCGTCAATTTGTTTCGCTCCCTTCCATTTATCATACTGATGATTCTGCTGATACCGCTGACGCGGATGATCATAAGAACCAGCATAGGCCCCACGGCGGTAATTATCCCCCTTTCAATAGCCGCCGCGCCCTTTGTGGCCCGTGTAGCCGAAGCCGCCCTGTCCGAGGTTGACCAGGGGGTGCTTACCGCGGCCCGCGCGATGGGTTCGACCAATTTCCAGATCATCCGCAAGGTGCTAATCCCCGAAGCCATGCCCGCTCTGGTTTCCGGCTTGGCCTTGACCATCATCAATTTAATAGGCTATTCGGCAATGGCGGGCGCTATAGGCGGCGGGGGCCTGGGCGACCTTGCAATACGTTACGGCTATTACCGTTTCAGAACGGACGTTACAATCGGCGCGGTTATCGTTATATTGATAATGGTGGAAGCGGTGCAGATTATCGGTACAGCAATCAGCCGCAGCCTCTTGTCAAAACGATAGATTTCTCATAAATCCTATTGACATAGTTGTTATTTCTTGTTACATTCCTACTAAACACATAGGATATATGTGTATACTTACAAGAGGAGAGATACTATGAAAAAAATGATCAGCCTGTTGGCCGCGGTCGTACTGGTTTTGGCCTTTAACCACACTGTCGAGGCCGGCGGCAACAAGCAAAGCCAAAGCTCCGGTCCAGTCCTTACTGTGGGAGCCTCGCCGACCCCACATGCGGAACTGCTTAACCTGGTCAAAGACGATCTGGCGGCGCAGGGAATTACCCTGAAAGTGGTGGAATTCACCGATTATGTTCAGCCCAATGTGGCCCTTATTTCAGGAGACCTGGACGCCAACTATTTCCAGCACATTCCCTACCTGGAGGCTAACGCGGAATGGTCGTCTAAACTGGTTTCAGTTTTCGGAGTGCATGTGGAACCGTTCGGGCTATACTCGGCAAAACACAAGACCATCAACGATCTGCCCAACGGCGCTACCATTACTATACCCAACGATCCTACCAACGGGGGCAGGGCCTTGCTTCTGCTCCAGTCAAAAGGGCTTATCACCCTTAGGGCCGGCGTCGGCCTGGAGGCCACTCCCCGCGACATTACCGGCAACCCAAAAAACTTCCGCTTTCAGGAACTTGAGGCCGCCCAGCTTCCCCGCTCTGTACTGGATGTGGACGCCGCCGCCATCAACGGCAACTATGCCCTTGAAGCCGGCTTTAACCCTTTGCAAGATTCGCTCATCATTGAAGGCGCGGATTCTCCCTATGTAAACATCGTTGTCACGCGAAAGGGCAGTGAGAATGATCCACGCATTGCTGCCCTGAAAAAAGCCCTTCTCAGCCAGAAGGTAAAAGATTTCATCGCCAGCCATTATCACGATGGCAGCGTTGTAGCGGTTTTCTAAGATTTTTAGGGGCACAAGAATAATAGAATTTACCACAAACCTCACTAACCATCACGAACTTTACTATGTATCTTGTCAATATTCGTGTTGGTTCGTGTTGGTTCGTGGTAAAAAAATAACATCGAAGGTTTATTCGGTTCTTTATCCTGACTTCCTACCTTAGCCCCAGCGCTTTTTCCAGTTCTTCTTTCGGGTTTCCCTTTCCCTTCAAGGTTTTCGCCGCCGATATAAATTTCGCAAGATCGCTTCCTGACTTTTCGTAAAGGTCCTTATAGTAACGATCTTCCTCATGGTACAGCCTGAAAAGCTCAAGATACGCATTATTCACAGGCAGTTCGCTAAAGCCCCTGTAATTGTCGGTTTTGAAATTCTCTTCGTAGCTGGCGCTAAACCTGGCCTTGGCAGCTTCTATGATCTCCGCCTTTCTTTGCAGCTTTTCCTCTCTGGGCAAATCACTTTTGTACAGTTCATCCAGCTCAGCGATGAGGCCCCGGATAAAGGCAGAATAGGCGGCCCTGTCTGCCTGGGCATCAGCGGCATTGGAATCGTCTATAGTCTGGCCTTGTTTTTCCATGTAAAGCCGCGATCCCTCCGTCCCAACGAATTCCGCCAGCTCTTCGTTAAACTGGGACTGGCCCTTTAAATACACTGTGGCGTGGAGCAGCTCATGGATGATGAGGTCGGCCAAGGAACGGTCGGAGTACTTCTTCATGTAAGAGTAGAGGGGATCACGGAACCAGCCCAGGGTGCTGAAAGCGTCTACGCCCCGAATCCAGACATCCAGGTCTTTTTTTTCAAGTTTCGCGCGCTCTTTCCTGGCGTCCGCGACATTGAAAAAACCCTTGTAGGGGACATTGCCAACAACCGGAAACCACCATTCGTAGTGCTTAAACGAGTCCCTTGCGGAAGCGGAAACCACCGCAGCTAAATAATCCCTGTCAAGCTCTACATAACGGGTATAATTTTTGCTCTTTTTTAAACCCAGCTCTTCTATCGCGAAGCGGCGTATGTTTTCCACCCTTTGAACAAACAGGCGGTCATCTTCGCTAGCGCCGTCTCCGTCGTTTAGCTCTTCAAGCGGAACCGCGCGGCCAAGATAGCCCAGCATGGCCGTCCCCTGCTTCAGGGTGTAACAGCCTGAAAAAAAGGCTGAAAGGCCCAGGAGAAGCATAGCGGCAAAAAGCACCGGTATATTGGAATAATTCATTAAATATACGGAAGAATCCCTTTAGCGCTGATTACAAAGCCGTCAGGAAAAGACGAGCCTTTTTTCTTGCCGTATCCGGCGGCAAGCATCGCGGCGGCAAGCAGAAGACCGCCGTTACCCGGAAGGTAAAGGGGAAGCGCGTCATCGCCTGTCATTTTGTTATGACCGTTTTCCAGCCAGGTGTTTTTCGGGCTTTCCATTAAAAGCAGATCGATGGCGTCTTTGTATCTGCCAAGGCGGCAGGCGGTCATTGCCAGCATGGGGAAGTCCCAGCCGTAGAAAGTTTTTTTGTCCCAGACCGAAAGCACTTTATCCAAAGTAGCGGACATAATGTTATTGTCGGTCTTGTCGCTGTCTAAAACGCCGTACATCCCAAGCATTGAAGGGTGGTCGGTATAAAAAGGAAGCTTGCTGAAAGTGTCGGGGCAATTTTCATGCGCTAGGTAAACGCCGTCTTTAACAGCAGGAAGGCTCAAGTTTTCCGCGATTTCCGCGTAACGGGTTTGCTCCCCCAGCCTGCGCAGCCATTCATCCGCCATGCGAAAACCCCGGCGGAAATATTCAAGCTCAAACGCGGCGTTTAAAACTACCTTTGGATCGTGGCGTTCCTGCGCCGGAATATACGGGGGCCCCAGAACATAACGGGACCCGTCATAATGAATAAAACTTTTCATGAATTCCGCGGTTTCAACGACTATATCGCGGTATTCGCGCAGGAAATCATCGCTTTTTTTTGTGCGCCAGCACAACTCGGCAAGCATTATCGGATGCGGCTGCTGCCAGATCAACAGAACGGCGACGGACGAAGGCGTGTTGTGTCCTGTCGGATCGCACATTTTCGGCCAGCGTGCGCCTGTGTACCCTTGCGAAGAAGCAATGTTTTTGGCGGTATCGAATATTTTTTTATAGTATTCAAGGGTTCTTAACAATTCCTCCGTTCTGCCCCAGAGCGGCAAGTGCGCGTGGTGCCAGAAATGCATCTCAAGGTGGAACTTACCGTACCAGCTATTGCAGGTATGACCTGTCTCAGCCGGCGGTAGTTTGCCCCTGCTCTGAATAGCCGTCAGGTAGTGCGAAAGCGTTATCCTGCGTTCCAGTTCAAAGGCACGGGAGTCGCTTGAGCCCGTAAAGTCAATAATACCGCCTGAGTTCCAATAATGCTCCCAAAACGACAGGCATTTTGCTTTTGCTTCATCAAACGGCTCTGCGCTTTCACTTTTAGGTTCGTCTAATGTAAGGCCGGCGGCCGAAAAAGAAGGAACCTCAACGGGTTCAAACCTGACGCTGAACTCTATACATTCTTTTTGCGGTATTAACTGCAAAGTATGCTGCCTTTCATTAAATAAAACTGTAACTCCGCTTCCACCAACTGCAACTGTATAAACCGTGTCGTCAAGTTTTCTTTCTATGTAAATATAACCATCTTTGCTCACACAAACTTTTGTTTCATGCAGCTGCGGGGCGGAAAAATCCGCTCCGGTTTTTTTATGGCTGCCATAAGGAAAAACAACCGTTATGCGCAACGCTTTTTCTTTCAATAGTGGCGATGCCGCGCGGACATATAAGGTATCCTCGTTCGGGTGGACAAAAGTTTCAGTTTTTACGGCATTGCCGTCAATCGTAAACTCGGAAGATAAGACCCCTTCCCATAAAGAAAGCGTTTGGCTGACAGGCGCGCAATTTTCGATTGCAAGCTTTTTATCTGAGAGCTCAAAACCAATCAGACCCAAGTGAAATTTATGCGCGTTGAGTCTTATCCGCTTAAACAGTTCTTCCTGCCCCTTGTCGTCCGAAGCGTAATTAACGGTTCTGCCAAAAGTATCATAAGGCGTTAGGCGCAATAGAGATTCGTCTTCAGTGTTCGGATACGAATGCCAGCCCCATTCGGCCATGGTGCAAAGCGGAAAGGCGTCCGGCGCCCCGGAGTAATCGTCAAAAAAAGTCTGCAAGCCTGTAAAATCGGCCGTGAAACAAAAAGCGCCGTTTCCTATAGAAAGCGGCGCTCTTTTGGTTAAGGTCTTGTAATGGGGGTTATGCCTCTCTATTACTGCCCGGCGTTTTATCATTGTTGCTTCCGTTATAAGATTGTCGCGCTGGTTACGGAGCGCATTTCGCTAAACAAAGCGCGGGCGTCAGAAAGCGGCAATTTCTGAACCGCGAGATCGTGTGAAAAAACGCGGAATGCTTTTTCCATATCGCCCTCAAACACCGCTTCTATAATTCCTTCCTGAGTAAGTGAATGATGCGTTACCAAATCCCTTAAATCAACCGGAAGCCCGTTAGTTGTAACAGGTTCAATACTGTCATTCTTAAAGGCGGCGTTTGTCTCAACCACAGCGTCTTTTGGAAGATCCGGCATCTGTCCCTTGTTCGGCAAATTGACATTTGTAACAAGGTCTCCGTGTCCTGTAAGCGCCTTGATTATTTTTAAGCCCTCCTCGCCGGATTCAACAGGCGTTATTTCCTCTGTTCCGTCCCGGTACGCTATTGCTTTTACTATCAACCTTTCACGGTCTTTGATGCGCCATGAAACAGGGGTAAGGCCGAAGCCCCAGCTTTCAACAACTTCAGGCGAGGCCAGGTACCATGAATGAGGGCAAAATTCCGCAAGGTGTCTGTCGCCGGCCGCGGCGATTAAACCGTAACGGCGGAAAAGATCCATTTTTACGCGATCGACCGAGCCAAAGAATTTTAAACGCTCAGGATCGGCCGCGTTGGCGTCCATGCCGGAATCTTTTACGCCGGAAGACTTTGCTTTTGTATAGCCTGTATCGGCGTGTTTTTTTACAAAGTCCCTGTAAAGGGGAAATAGGTCGGTATCTTTCCAGTACGCCTTGTCTATCCATGTAAAGTGATTGATGCCCAAAACATTAACTTTGATTTCTTCCCGTTTAATGCTGTCATGCGGGGCGTAACCGGCTTCTTCAAGGACGGAAGCAAGAAGCTTCTGGGTATGAAACACCTCGTGGCAGCAGCCGAAGGCCTTTATTTGCGGAAACTCTTTGTACAAAGTGCGGGTACAAATGCTCATGGGGTTTGTGTAATTGACTACCCAGGCGGAAGGGGCGTTTTTCTGTATTTCCCGCGCAATCTGCCTGAATTGAGGTATTGTCCTGAGGGCGCGTATAATACCGCCCGCTCCGGCCGTATCCCCTACAGACTGATAAATACCGTATTTCTCCGGTGCGTGTACGTCAACGGCCATTTCTTCAAAATCGCCAGGCAGAATGGAGATAAATACAATATCGCTTCCGCTTAACGCATCTTGCAGGGAAGGGTTCGCGTGGAATGTCCATCTGCCCGGATTGTACTTTTCCATTAGTTTGTTGCCGATTATCTCATTGGTTTTAGCGTCTTCGTTTTTTAAGTCGTATAACTCTATAACTCCGCAAATATCTTTTTCATAGGCGAGATCCTGCATTAAAACCCATGCCCAGTTTCTTGAACCGCCGCCAATGTAACATATTTTGAGCTTTTCTTTTGCCATGATTCTTAGGTTATCCCCTATTAGGAAAAAATGCAAGGAATATGCGCTTTGTTGGCTATTTTGGGCTATGACAGGCTTTTATGCCTTTTCTCCATCTTTTCAATAGAATTGTCCATTTACATTGACGGCAGGCCGAAATAGCGTTATACTGTTCTATCTTGCATTGACTTCACAGGAAAGGAAAAAGATGGCGGGCAATTCAGTAACGCAGGGACAACCCATAATACACAAAAAGGCTTTTAACAGAATTCTTAAAGATAATCTTTCATCTTATGCCTTTCTTGTTCCCTGGATTATAGGTTTTCTTGCCTGGACTCTTTACCCCATGATTTATTCCATATATTTGTCCTTTACCCAGTACAACATAATTCAAGTGCCAAAATGGATAGGGCTGCGCAATTACTTTGTCATGTTCATCGGAAACGCCGACTATCCAAGGGACGAAAGGTTCATACATTCTCTTTTTGTTACCCTTCATTATGTTCTTGTTTCCGTACCAAGCAAACTGATATTCGCCCTGGCCGTAGCAATGCTGATGAACCAGAAAATTAAGGGCATTCCTTTCTACCGCACAATTTACTATATACCGACGTTGCTGGGAGGCTCGGTCGCCATTGCCGTGCTGTGGCGCCGCCTTTTCGCGGGGGACGGCATTATCAATATTATAATCAGACAGATTTCAGGAGGCAGATTAAACCCTCCTTCGTGGCTTTCCACACCAGAGTTTTCTATCTATACGCTGGTACTTTTGACGGTGTGGCAGTTCGGCTCGCCCATGATCATCTTCCTGGCAGGGCTAAAACAAATACCTAGCGAATATTACGAGGCGGCAAGCGTAGACGGGGCAGGAAAAGTCAGGCAGTTCTTTAATATTACCCTGCCCTGCCTTTCGCCCATTATTTTCTTCAACCTGGTCATGCAGATGATTGGCGCGTTCCAGTCTTTTACGCAGGTCTATATAATTTCCGGCGGCACAGGCGGGCCGGTTGACTCTACCATGTTTTACAGCCTTTACCTTTACTTGCGGGCATTTGCCTTTGGGGCGATGGGATACGCCTCGGCTATGGCCTGGGTACTCCTTGTCATTATCGCAACCATGACCTTCTTAGTTTTTAAGTTCTCCGGTTCTTTAGTTACCTATGGGAGCGGGGAATGAAGGCTAAATCCGCAAGCGATATTGTCAAACTGGGGCTTTCGCATCTCGTTATTATTATCCTGGGCGCCGGGATGATTTACCCGGTTCTCTGGCTTTTCTTTGCTTCTTTTAAACAAGGAACGCAGATATTCACCGATCCAGGCCTTTGGCCGAAACCCTGGATATTCACTAATTATCCGTACGGATGGAAAGGCATAGGCATTGTTTCCTTTAACACTTTTTATCTTAATTCTTTTATTATCTGTATAGGATGCGTGATTGCCAACGCGCTTATGTGTTCTATTTCAGCTTACGCTTTCGCGCGGCTGGAATTTAAGGGTAAAAAATTCTGGTTCGCCGTTTTATTGATCACCTTTATGCTGCCCGGCCACGTTACCATGATCCCACGGTATATCATTTTCCGTGTTTTGGGCTGGATTAATACTTTCAAACCCTTCATTATACCCAAGTTTTTCGGCGGCGACGGTTATTTTATTTTTCTAATGGTGCAATTCATACGTAGTCTGCCGAAAGACATGGACGAATCGGCCATAATAGACGGCTGCGGTAAATTCAGGATCTTTACAAGGATCATCATGCCGTTAAGCGTGCCGCCCATAATTACCACCGTGCTTTTTACCTTTTTGTGGACCTGGGACGATTTTCTTGGTCACATGATCTACCTTAATTCCCCGGAAAAGTTTACGGTGCCGCTGGGTTTACGGCTCTTTTTGGATTCCTCAGGCGTTTCTTCATGGGGGCCGATGTTTGCCATGTCGGTAGTGTCCCTGATTCCCTGTTTTGTTCTGTTTTTCTCCCTGCAAAAATACTTTGTGCAGGGCATTTCCACTACGGGTATTAAAGGGTAGTTTACCCTGAATATATTTTCTGGAGGTTAACATGAGAAAAGTTATGTTACTTTTGGCAGTGCTTATTTTAACAAGTACTGTAGTCTTTGCCGGCGGTGGCAGTCAGTCGTCAGCAGCGCCCGGTACTTCTGTAGTTCGCTGGTCTTTCTGGGGCGGTGAAGCTCGTATTAAGAATACCCAGCTTGCCACCGACATATTCACGGAAAAAACCGGGATCGTTGTGGCTGCCGAGCCCGCGCCGGGAACAGGCGAGCATTTTCAAAAATTCCTGACCCAGTTTGCCGGTGGTAACGCCGCGGACATTGTCCAGCTTGGAGGCGATTTTTCAAGTTTAAACTTAAAGGATAATCTTCAAACTGTACCCGGCCTGGATGATATTCTTCAGCCTTTGGATCCTTTTGTAAAGAGCGGCGCGTTGGATATTTCCAAAGTTGACGCTTCAGCCATTCAGCTGGGAACAAGGGACGGCAAACTGTACGGGCTTCCTGTAGCTACCAACATACAAGGCTTGATCTACAACAAAGGCCTGCTTCAAAGAATTAACGCTCCCCTGCCCAAAGTTTCCATGACCTGGGCTGAATGGGAAGCCTGGATGGCTCAAGTAAAGCCATTGCTTCCGGCCGGTACGTATGTCCTGACAGATTTCGGCTGTATGCAAAACAGCTCTTCCTTCTTTGGTTACTGGGCCGGGGATAACGGCACCACCCAGTTTGATGGAACCAAAACCAATTTAACCAACGCGGCAGTTCAGGCATACTTTGAACTTTGGGCCAAATGGCGCGCCGCCGGATACGTTCCCCCGGCCAGTGTTTCCGCCGATTACGCGGAAACCAATGAGGCTTCTATGTCCATGATCGCGGGAAAAACCGTTGTTACAATAGGCTGGTCAAACAACCTTACAACCTGGCAGAATGCCATCAAAGATGAACTTGATCTGATCGAGCCCCCCAACGCGGCAGTTAAAAAGGGCCTGTCACCCCAGGCGAGCCAGATGATGGCCATTAACAAGAAATCAAAGAACGCGGAAGCCGCCGCTAAATTTATTAGCTACAGGGTAACCGATCCCGGCGCTTGGAAGATAATAGGAGCTGATCCCGGTACACCGGTTACTCCGGATGCCAGAGCTGCTGCCTCCACTTCCGATGTAGCCAAGAGAACTGCCGCTTATCTTGATGTGGCAGGCGCCCACACCTCACCCCGTATGCCCAATATGCCCAACGATTCAGAATGGACCAGCGGTTTCTTCCTTATTTACCAGAACGTAGCATACGGACGCCTTACCAGCGCCGCCGGTGCACAACAGGCAATGGATCTCATCACAAGGCTTATACGGTAAGACAACAGAGAGAATCTTAGGCCGGTTTTTCCGGCGCAAAAATCGCACAACGGTGCAAAGAGCCTTTTCCGGTTACGGGAAAGGCTCTTGTTGTTTATGAGGCTTGTTCAAATAGCTCTCGCAAAGGCGCGAAGGCGCAAAGTTGTTGTTAGTTATATTATCGTTATACTTTTACGATTCATATTTTAAGATAAGTATTAAGTTTCCGGGGTATCCGAAACCGCAGTAACAGGTTCGCTTTCCGGGTCCCATTCAAATACCAAATCCATCATAACATATAAGGCCCTGGCCAGCAAAGCGCTTCGAAATCCGGAGCAAGATATGACAGATATAATTGAACAGGGAACTTTTACCACATATCTTGTCGTTGTTTGTAATGGTTCAGGGTAGAAATTTTCAAGTTAGGCGACACGCGGGCAAAATTTATGTAAAAATCCATTGACATAACATATCGGATATGATATATTTTTTATGTGAAATATATAGTGGAACTTTATGAAAAAGCAGATGGTAAAATTCCTGTCTTAGAATTTATATTAGGCTTAAATCCAAAGCAACAGGCAAAAATATATAGAGAAATCGATTTACTGGAAAAATTTGGGAACGAATTACATTATCCCCATGTAGATATAATAAAAGGTAAAAGGTATGCAGATTTATGGGAATTAAGGATTGCGTTATCTTCAAATATTTTCCGAATATTTTACTTTTTGCCCGAGAATAGTAAAGTAGTTTTATTACATGGAATAGTAAAAAAGAAACAGAAAACACCTAAAAAAGAATTAGATACAGCATTGAAAAGAATGAAGGAATATATACGGAGGGAAAAAGAATGAATTGGAATAAAGCAAAAGACATTATTCTTAAAAACGAAGATGTACAAAAAGAATTAAAGATGAATGAGTCTGAATACAAAATTATTGAGGAAATAATTTTGGCCCGAAAAGAAAAGAACTTAACGCAAAAAGATCTTGCGGAATTAGTAGGAACCAAACAGTCCAATATTTCAAGATTTGAAAGTGGGAATTATAATCCATCACTTGAATTTTTGAATAAAATTGTACAAGCGGTAGGGAAGGAATTAGAGGTAAGAATAATATAAAAATTAAGTTTCCGAGGCTTCCGAAGCCGCAATGACAGGTTCGCTTTCCGGGTCTATTATGCCTTCTGCCCTCATGCGCCGGGCGCGTTCCTCCATTGAAATACCGCCTACCGGATGCCAGTTTATAAATTCTTCAAGGGTCAGTTTTTCACATCCCGGATCAAAAGCGGCGTGTCTTTTCTGGGCCGCTTTTAACCGTTCAATCTTCTCAGGAGAATAATCAGAGAGCTTTCTTGGCTCTAACGAAATCAAAGGGCAATCAGGGTCATATGTATAGGGGCGTTTTGCCGCCGCCTCTATTTCCGCTTTCATCGCCGCCCTTCTTTCAGGGGTTAACTCTGTGCCAGCCCTGTATCTCACCATTGCCATGATATATCTTCCTTTCAAATACCAAGTCCATCATAACATATACGGCCTCAGCCCGCAATGCGCTTCGAAATCAGGAGCAAGATATGACAGATGTAATTAACATACCCCGCCGCCTTTTGAACCGAAGGTAGAGCACTTTTCTTGACCCACAGTTTATTAAAATCCGGCAACGGGAGGGCAGCGGTACAGCAAAAAAGCTGGAAGAATCTGTCTCCACAGCCCCGTCCGGCCTTTTTTTCTGCATTTAAGCGTTTTTAAAACTTTGAAGATTAACGCCATCATCATGTTTCTCATGCCGGACGCCATTATTACACTTTAAGTTTATGTTTTTTTCCCTTGTCTGTTACGACAGAGAACTCCAGAAATTTTTTGCGTCCCGCTGCCCTCTCTTTGCTAGCTTATTTCGATAAATTGTGGGGCAAGTTTAGCGCAGAGCAGCGGGGTATGTTGTTCTCATAAGGTATTGGTCTCGGATTTCATATCTTATGACCGCCCAGAGGCTCGCACGCGAAAGCGTGCAGAAGGTATGAAACCCTCGCCACGAATCAACAGGGAACTTTACGCGTATCTTCGGTACGTCCACGAACTTTTACCACATATCTTGTCGTTGTTCGTTATGGTTCAGGGTTTATTTCCTTCTTGTTCTTTCCCTTTTTTCATCCTATATTTACCTTTGATAGTGTTTCGGAGGTATGCATGACTATTGGAAAAACAGTTGAAATACCGGCTAATCGGCTGCTGCATTTGGATTTTGAAGTCCCAATTGAAATACCGATTGGCAAGGCACAGATCGAACTCAAGGTAATTCCTTTTGTTAATAAACAAAATAAATCCGCGCTCAAAAACACAGATAACAGCCTTACGCCCCATACAGACGCGCTTCTCAATATAATTTCCAACTTGGGCGATATTAACATTAATGAAATCCGTGACGAAAGGCTGGCTAAACACTTATAATGGATGTCCTGATTGATACCAATGTCGCTTTGGACATTATACTTAATAACGCCGGATTTGTTGCCAATGCCAGAGTTATCCTTGAACTTGCTGAACAAAAGCGCTTCACCGGATATATTTCTGCTTCGGCGATAACGGATATTTTCTATATCTCTCGTAAAAAATTAGGCAAAGAAACCGCGCGAAAAGCCATAAATCATCTGTTGCATATTTTTTATCCGGCTACTGTAACGGATGATAATATTTATCAGGCGCTTGATTTGGATTGGGACGATTTTGAGGATTCCGTTCAATATGTCGTTGGAGAAGGTCTTGCTGTTGATTATATTGTTACCAGAAATACTCAAGATTATATCTCCGGTTCTATTACTGCAATAACTCCTGAACAGTTTATTGAGACTATTACCAATGAGGAATGATGAATGTTCCTCATTTTTCTGAGAAACATCTTGCCCCTATTAAGTTTCCGGGGTGTCCGAAACCGCAGTAGCAGGTTCTATTTCCGGGTCTATTATACCTTCTGCCTTCATGCGCCGGGCGCGTTCCTCCATTGAAATACCGCCTACCGGATGCCAATTTATAAATTCTTCCAGGGTTAGTTTTTCACATCCCGGATCAAAAGCGGCGTGTCTTTTTTGGGCCGCTTTTAACCGCTCTATTTTCTCAGGAGAATAATCAGAGAGCTTTCTTGGCTCTAACGAAATCAAAGGGCAATCAGGGTCATAAGTATAGGGGCGTTTAGCCGCCGCTTCTATTTCCGCTTTCATCGCCGCCCTTCTTTCAGGGGTTAACTCTGTGCCAGCCCTGTATCTCACCATTGCCATTATATACCTTCCTTTCAAATACCAATTCCGTTATAGCATATAAGGCCTCAGCCTGAAAAGCCACGGAAATCAATTTTCAAATAATTTACCACGAACCTCACTAACCAACACGAACTTGCTGTTAGAAAACCATTTTTAACCTTCAAATTCTATGAAATAAGATGGATCAAGAGGATTTTCCGACAAATATCGGAGTAAGGGTTCGTGGTGTTCGTGTCGTTCGTGGTAGAATCTCTTCTTAAATTCCTTATTTCTCCATATATTTGTCTAGCCGTCGAACAAACGTTTGTAAAATTGATTTCCGTGCTGAAAAGCGTAAACTTGACCTATAATTTTGAATTGTTTAGTATTATAGCAAGGGAGATAATTAAAATGGACAGCGCAATAAACAAAACGCAGGAACGCCTGGATTTTGTAACACAGGACAAAGAGGTTTTGAGGGAATACCATTTACGGGAAATGGCGTTATCGGATTGGACTACCGGAATAGATACGGCAACCGAAAAAGGAATTGAAAAAGGAGCAATGCAAAAACAATTTGAAATTGCAAGAAACTTACTTAGTGAAGGTTTATCTATAGAACTTGTCCATAAAACTACCGGACTTGATATTGAAACAATACAATCGTTTAAGGAATTATAAAAAATGAAACGTAGGTACAGTGCGCTTAATGAAATGTATGATGAAATTGAGGTTGCAATCCAAAAGGACCCTATATTAAACGCAAATAGGGATTTCAAAACTTTAATGCAGGACAATGAGTTTTTAAGAAACTATCATTTACGGGAAATGGCATTCTGCGATTGGGTTACGGGAATAGATACGGCGTATGAAAAAGGAGCAATTGAAGCTGCAAAGAGGTTGTTCAAAGCGGGGCTTAGCATAGACATTATCCATAAAATTACCGAACTCGATATGGAAACAATACAAGCGTTGAGGGAAACCCCGAAAAATTCCGGCATTGAGAAATCTGAAGGTCAGGTTTAGCTTTTTAAGGCGGATATGAACAAGAATCATAAAAACGAGCCGTGGGTTTATTTCAGAGATATCGAAGGGGAAAGCGCCGCGCCGGGGGTTACGCGCAAGGTTCTCGCTTACTGTGATGAGTTGATGGCGGTGGCGAACGAATTTGAGGAAGGCGCTGTCGGCGCTCTGCACAGCCACCCCCACACGCAAATCACCTATGTAGCAGAAGGCCGCTTCAGCTTTACTATCGGCAATGAAGAAAAGGAAGTGGCCAAAGGGGATACCCTCTGCAAACGGAACGGGGTAGAACACGGCTGCGTGTGTTTGGAAAAGGGCGTACTGGTAGATTTTTTTGCCCCAATGCGGGAAGATTTTGTAAAGGAGAAGTAATGCAGTATCTTGGTTTTGATGCTTACGAAAATTCGATTAATTCCGTTAATTCAAATTTAGGAGATAAATCCCTTGTCTTTATGGCGAAAGACGGGGATGAAACGGTAATTATTATTTCAACAAATGGCGGTAAAACCGGAGCAGAGCTTGGTTTTAGTGGGACAGATATCGGGAACGGAAAATTCCGCTCTCCGCTGAACCATGAAAACGCGAAAACTTTGCGTTCCCTCTTTCCCTTTACCGCGCCTGTCCGCGGCCTTTCAAAACCGCGCAGTTTTGGGCTGGGGGATCGCCTGGGAATAGCCACACCCGGCCATATCGCGCTTTTTGAAAAGACGGATGTATTCCCCATTTTTGCCCAGCAATCCATCCGCGAGCTAAACCTCACAGGGCGTACCTACGAAGATGTGCTGGACGCCGCCACATTCGCGGTGTTTCAGGAAGGTTACAAAAAGGGATTCGGCGCGGACGGGGATCACCTTAAAACCGTGAAGGACGTGGAGTACGCCCTTTCCCTTGGCTTTACCATGATCACATTGGACTGCTCAGAGCACATTAAAAACGATGTAACCGAAAATAACGCGCCGTCCCTCCCAAAACACTACGCAGACAAATACCTGAATAAAAATTTTGATATTGAAGACGGAATTACCCTTGCTTTTAACGAAGGGGAACTGCGGCAATGCGCCGCCATTTACGCAGACGCTATAAAGTTTGCCGCGGAAATATACAAGCAGTTTTTCGCGTCGGGCAAGTATGACGCTGACTTTGAAATTTCGATAGACGAAACCGTTTCCGTTACGACGCCGCTTCAGCATTTCTTTGTCGCCCGCGAGCTTCTGGACACCGGAGTCTCGTTCGCGACCATAGCGCCGCGTTTCTGCGGCGAGTTCCAGAAGGGCATCGATTACAAGGGCGACATTAGACAGTTTACCAACGAAATAAAAGTCCACGCGGCCATTGCGCGGCATTTGGGATACAAACTGAGCATCCATTCAGGCTCGGACAAATTCAGCGTATTTCCGACCATAGGCAGAGAGACACGCGGGGTCTTTCATGTGAAGACAGCGGGAACCAACTGGCTGGAAGCGGTGCGGGTAGCCGCGCAGGCAGCTCCCTCCCTGTACCGCGAAGTTCACGCCTACGCGCTTGAGGCCTTCGACGAAGCAAAAAAATATTACCATGTAACAACGGATGTATCAAAAATACCCGATGTGGGAACTATCAAGGATAACGACCTGCCCAAACTTTTTGAAAACAACGACGCCCGTCAGCTTATCCATATAACATACGGACTTATTCTAAGCAGGAAGAACTCAGACGGTTCTTTCACTTTTAGGGATCGCCTCTATAAACTTTGGCGGGATCATGAAAAAGAATATCGAAGCGCTCTGGTGAAGCACATCGGAAAACACCTGGAGCTATTAGGTATTACTTAATAAAAATAAAAGGAGTTTAACATGGCAAGAAAATTTCTGGACGAGAATTATTTACTGGAAAACGAAACGGCGCGCAGCCTGTTCAAAGCGGCAAAGGACGAGCCCATATACGATTACCACTGCCACCTTTCACCCGCGCAGATCGCCGAGAACAAACAGTTTCCCGATCTCGCCGATGTCTGGCTTGGAGGCGATCATTACAAATGGCGAGTGATGCGCGCCCTCGGCTATGACGAGTACTACATCACAGGCGGCGCGAAGCCTTACGAAAAATTCCTCGCCTGGGCGCGTACTGTGGAAAACCTGATCGGAAATCCCCTGTACCCCTGGACGCATCTGGAACTACAGCGCTACTTCAGCATATTTGAAACGCTTACCGAAAAGAGCGCCCCTGCTATCTGGGAAAAAGCAAACGCCCTGCTTCAAAAACCCGAATTATCAGTCAAAGGCATTTTTGAAAAGTTCAATGTTTACGCAGTCGGCACCACGGACGATCCGGTTGATTCTCTCGATGACCACCGCGCCATTGCTAACGGAACAGCCCCCATAGGCAAAATTTCAACCAAGGTGATCCCCTCCTTCCGCCCGGACAAGGCGCTTAATATCGACCTGCCGGGCTTTAACGCCTACATTGAAAGCCTTGCCGCAGCAAGCGGCGTTGCCATAAAGAGCGTCAACGACGTGCTGGCCGCCCTGGAAAAACGGCTCGATCATTTCGCAAGCCTGGGATGCCGCGCCTCGGATCACGCTCTGGAATACGCGCCCTTTGTTCTTGCTTCGGACAGCCAAATTGAAAAGACCTTCCAGAATGCGATGACCGGAAAAGACGTGTCAAGAGAAGACGCGGACGCCTACAGGACAAAGATCCTCTGCGGCCTCGCGAAACTCTACGCCGAGCGGAATATTGTGATGCAGCTTCACCTGGCGGCGATCCGCAGCGTAAACGGCCGTATGCTAAAGCGCCTGGGGCCTAATACCGGTTACGACGCGGCTCATGACTGGAAGGAAAGCGCAAACCTTGCCGCTCTTTTAGACCACATAGAATCTGGCGGGGATAAACCGTCTTTGCCCAAAACCGTAATCTATTCGCTGAACCCGAAAGACTATTATCCGCTTGTAACCATAGCGGGAAGCTTTCAGGACAATTACGCAAAGGAACAGAACCGTGAGGGCATTGCCGGTAAAATGCAGCTTGGCGCGGCCTGGTGGTTCTGCGATCAGAAGGACGGCATGGAAGAGCAAATGCGCATCCTTGCCAACACGGGAATGCTCTCCCTTTTTATCGGAATGCTTACCGACAGCCGCAGTTTTCTTTCATACCCGCGGCACGAATATTTCCGCCGCATCCTCTGCAGCCTCATCGGGGGCTGGGTTGAAAGCGGTGAATACCCGCCCGATCAGGAACGGCTGGAAAAAATAGTACGCGACATTTCGTTTGGAAACGCAAAAAGATATTTCGGCTGACAGGAACACAGTACAAACAAAAAACCCCCCGGGAAAAGGAGGTGAGGAAACCCGGGAGGTAAGCTGACGCCCTGTGGCTGATTTTTATTTTGCAGAATTAACCGCTATAGCCTAATGGCCTCATCAAGCCAGCTCAACGCCAGTTCTAGTTATAAGATAAGAAAATTCTATTTTGCGGTCAAGTAAAATTTATGGTTTTGGCTGCATGGATACCGCTGTTTTTATGATATATTGGAGTTTTGCAATATGCAACTTGGCTACTTGACTAATTATTTCCAATCCCGTTAAATCGACATAGAAGCGTTAGGTACAATATGCCCGAACAAAAACTTTCAAACGAAGAAAAATTGTCAATTATCCGACACTCTGTCAGCCATGTAATGGCAGAAGCCGTTACCCGTCTTTTCCCCGGAACCCTGGTCGCCATCGGGCCTTCAATAGAAAATGGATTTTATTACGATTTTCAGTTTCCGGCGCGGGAAAACTCCCAGGCGCCAATCAGCGCCGAAGATCTCCCGAAGATCGAAGCGGAGATGAAGGCGATCATCGACAGCCGCATTGATTTTGTGCGGGTGGAAGTAAGCCGCGAAGAAGCTTTGAAGCGTTTCGCCGGAGAGCCTTTCAAACAAGAGCTAATCAAAGGCCTTCCTGAAGGAGAGGCCATCAGCATTTACGAAAACCGCGACTCCGAAGGCAAAGTCCGCTGGGCGGATCTCTGCCGGGGGCCTCATGTTCAAAACACGCGGGAAATCCACTCAGGCGCGTTTAAGCTCATGAACATAGCGGGGGCCTACTGGCGGGGAGACGAAAACCAGCCCATGCTTACCCGCATCTACGGAACCGCCTGGGAAAACCCAAAGGATCTGAAAGCTCACCTGGCCTTTCTTGAAGAAGTTGAAAGGCGGGATCACCGCCGCCTTGGAAGAGAGATGGACATTTACTCCACCCACGAGGAAGCCGGGGCGGGGCTTATCTACTGGCATCCAAACGGAGGCCGCATGAGGGTCGCCATTGAGGACTTTTGGCGCGCCGAGCATTACAGGAACGGCTACGAAATTCTCTATACGCCGCACATTGGAAAGTCATGGCTCTGGGAAACCTCAGGCCACCTGGGTTTTTACAAGGGCAACATGTACAGCCCGATGCAGATTGACAATCAGGATTACATCATAAAACCGATGAACTGCCCCTTCCACATCATGATCTACAAAACCAAAGGCCGCTCTTACCGCGACCTTCCACTGCGCTGGGCAGAGCTCGGCACTGTCTACCGCTACGAGCGCTCAGGCGTTCTGCACGGCCTTTTAAGGGTTCGCGGTTTTACCCAGGACGACGCCCACATATTCTGTACGCCTGAGCAGATGGAAGACGAAATCCGCGAGGTTCTGCGCTTCAGCCTTTGGATATGGAAACAATTCGGCTTTAAGGAGATCAAGGCGTACCTGGCCACCAAGCCCGCCGAATCCGTCGGTGAACAAAGCCGCTGGGACGCCGCCATGGAAAGCCTGAAAAGGGCCATTGACGCCGAGGGCCTCGGTTACGAAATTGACGAGGGGGGCGGCGCTTTTTACGGCCCCAAGATCGACCTAAAGATAAAGGATGCCCTGGGACGTGAATGGCAGATGACCACCATCCAGTTTGATTTTAACGAGCCGGAACGCTTTGACATGACCTTTGTGGACGCGGATGGAAAACAAAAGCGCCCTTACATGATACACCGCGCCCTTCTGGGCAGCCTTGAGCGCTTCTTCGGCGTTCTTATCGAACACTTCGGCGGCGCTTTCCCCGTTTGGATTGCCCCCGAACAAATCGCCGTAATTCCGGTATCCGAAGGCTATAATGAGTATGCGAAGAAGATAAGCGCGGAGCTAAAGGCTCAGGATCTCAGGGTTACAGCGGAGCTGAGCGACGAAAGGCTGAACGCCAAAATCCGCGATTGCCAGAACCGTAAAATTCCCTACATGCTGGTCGTAGGCGAGCGGGAAGAAAAAGAAGGAACCGTTTCTGTCCGTTTCAGGGACGGCAAACAAATTCCTTCTATGAAGTTTGACGAGTTCATCTCCTACGCCGTAAAAAAAGCGAAGTCCAGGGATCTGGAGCTCTGACCTAACATCATAATCTTGATAGGAATTCTCTGAAATTTCATCACGCAGAGGCGCATCGAACCTTCGGTTCGCGGACGCAGAGCGTCAGAAGTAATGAGAAGGTCAGATTCCTTTTTCATGTTTATTTTCATTATAAGAATAAGCATAATGGAAGACGCAAAATCAGGTGATAACGCACTGTTCTCTGCGCCTCCGCGTACTCTGCGTGAGCTATTATGGAACAAATTCTTAACACTCACTCTACATATCTCAAATACAGCATGAGCGGGAGATGATCGCTTAAGCCTTTGCCGCTTTTGGGAACATAGACATTGGGCATCCCCTTTGCCGTTGTAAAAGGCTCCTCGTTCAAAACCCAGCAGTCGGAAAATCTCCACGATGAGCCGCCAAAGAGCGCCTTTGAAAGCAGAAAGTGATCTATGGTTTCCCATTCACCCTTGTAGTAATACGAGCCGTCGCTTAATTCCACCAGCCAGGGCGAATAAAGCGCTTCGATTTCTCCGGGGAAAAAGGCGCTGCGCGGCGGCTTTTCGCCGCTTAAAACTAGATAATCTTTACGCCCGGGAGAAACCAGCTTTGCCGCGGCTTTATCGTCGGGAAGCAGGGCGCATAACGCCTTAATCCGGTAAAACTCATCATGGTTCTCGTTGAGATCCCCCATGACAATCACCGGCGTCTCCGCTTCCGTCGATGTGATTTCCAAAAGCCGCCGCTGTACAACCCTGGCGCTGGCCTGCCTTAGCTCTTCGGTGTCCTTCCCCAGTTTTGACTTCCAGTGGCAGAGGAAGAAAACCAGCGGCTTACCCTGCGGCTCAACCCTTACTTCCAGTACCGGCCTGGGGGCGCTTTCTTTTTCCATTGTGATTGAATGGGCAACAGCGCTTACTATCGGGTAACGGCTTATAACGCCGAGTCCCAGGGAAGAGCCGGGAAGATTCGCGAACGCGGTCCAATTGTAGGCGTATTTTGAAAGGACGCCGCGGCTGAGATCGTCAAGAACCCCCTGGTTCTCGACTTCCACAAAGCCGATCAAATCCGGAACCTCATGAGATGATTTCATCTGCATGACCGCCTGGGATACGGCCAGGATGCGCGCCTGGTATTTTTCAGGCGTCCACCCTGTCCCCTCTTTGTACTCGGAGTATTCGTTCCCGTCTTCATGCCCGTCAAAAAGCGCCTGTATGTTCCATACCACAGCGGTAAAGTCTTCAGGCCCATCAGAGGCGGCAGGAGAAGATAAACTGCACCCCGCAAGAATAAAAACTACAGAAAGGAAAATTATCAATTTAGTTTTCATACCCTGCTACTGCACGGAGATGCAGGACGCTTTGATTTTTTGGGGAAAAAATGGAGAAAACTGCAAAAAATTTAGTCTATCTTTCTGTCATGCTTTTTATGTAAAAAACTTTGCATGGCGCCTAAAGATGTGCTATATTGTATAGAAGGTTCATAAAACTTAGCCCGTACTTTTCTATGAATGAAATGCTGGAAGCGTTATACCGTGAATATGTTACTATTAAGGACCATTCGCTTCCAATATTTGAAAATAATAACACTTCTCCCGAATTAAAGGTGGAAGTTGATAAATCCTACCTTGAACAAGTCGAAATTCAGGCTGATTTTCGTACTTATAGCTTATTAATGCCGCAGGATAAAGTGCAACAGAGTTTACTTGAGAACAATTACGATATTGATGAAGTATTCAGGAAATATTTCCATCTGGAGAAAAGCTCCGTATTGCATTGGATAGCCGTTGTTTCCGAGATTCGGCAGCATTTTGTCAGATTATTTAAGGAATCCCAAGAAAAGTAAGCCGCAGAATGTCGCCCTACTTCGTTAAGAACACATGGTTTACCCGTTTCGCCAGTAAGGAAGGTATTACGGACGGCGAATTAAAAGAAGCGTTGAACCTACTTGAAGGTATCCGTCAAAACAAGTACTTCTACCGCTTGGTAAATAAGTGAAATAAACTTCCGAGAAACACCTAATTTCGGAGGAAAGAAATGAGATTCAGCGAAGAAGAGAAAGCCTATAATGAAGATGTAGATGGTTGTAGAACCGAAATAGATTCTCGTAATATGCCCTGGTGCATAGAATTTGTAGATCCTTTCATGAGTATGGACACGAAAGTCATAGAAGGCAAGTTGCATATATATTTCAGCTGTGATGATTACTATAATTCCTATTACCAAGGTCGAAACGCCGCGCTGTACAGAATAGGCCAAAATTTGAAGAATTTGGTTGCGATCCTGATTCCTAAAAAAACATGGGGTCACGAACGGTATCGGTTGCCGCTCGGTGAGGTAACAGGAAGGAGTCACCTTTTTTTGATAGTGTTGACAATTTCTTAAAGTTCCTTTATAAATTAATCATTCTACTTTAAAGGACTAATTGATGCCAAAATCACAGACCCCCGCAACCGTTCTTCAAACTCTTATGGAAGAGTACCAGCTAAACACATTTTCACTTTCAAAATCAATACACCTAAGCAATTCCGCAGTTCGCCTGCTTGTCATTGGAAAGGCTAAAATAACAGTTTCCACAGCCTTACGCTTTGCCAAGTTTTTCGGTCAAACTCCCGCTTATTGGCTTGACCTACAGCGTGAAGCAGACCTTAACGAAGCTTCAAAAGACAAGGAATTACAGGAATTATTAAAGAAAATAACCAAGCCCAAAAAACCCGCCGCCCCAAAACCGGAAACCTCAAAAAAGCCCGGCAAAAAACAAACTCTTTCCGATAAGCGCAAAAAAGCCGCCAAAATCCCGGGAGCAAGAACCGCCAAAGGCACACGCGCAAAAAAGGTTGTAAAGAAAAAGTAAAAACAAATTAATATTGTATACGGCGCTTTATGGCACATCTAAAACGTTAAATGCATTTGGACAAAAATATTGACAATAGCCTAAAATAATATAAATTTAGATTATAGGCGACACATCTATGAAAAATATTGATTCAATGCAACATTTGCGTAAGTGTGAATATTGCAAAGGAAAGGATGGAAAACCAAAGGACATTTATGAAACTTTCCAATCCGCTGTTGATACCGTAAAATATATAGAAGAAAGTCGGGGGATATTCTTAAATATATATGAATGTCCGCAAAAAAATGGCTGGCACTTAACAAAAAATGATGCGAATTCAGAATTTGTTGAAAGGAAAGAAACGTTATTTCAAAACAATAACATTCCACTAAAATCATCTAATGGTTCCTGGGAATATATTGAAGATGATGTTGAAGTAATTAATGAAGAAGATGATAATGAAAAAGTATTTATTCAAAGTAAAATAGTTCATAAAGAAATACCTATTCAAAAAGTCGAATGTATACCGGAAACAAAACTAAAAATTTCCGGAAAAATTATCGAATTTCACAAGAATGTCGATATTGAAAAGATATTTAAAATAAATTTGCAAAATATATTTTGTGCAAATATGATTAAAAATATTTTGAATGGTATAATACACCAAATAACGGTATCTGTCGAAAGCAATAACAAAATAGAGAGCTATACAATATTAATAATGGAAAAATTATTGAGCGGAAACAAAATTATTAAAGGTAATAAAATAACCATAAATATAATTGGAAAATCAATTAATGGTATCAATATGTGGTGTTGTAATAATATTCCTATTTTCTCTTGACAGTGCTTCCAATTTTATTTATCCTGTTTTTCAAGTAAAGGCATCCGGCAAAGGAAAATTATGTCTGTTGAGCAAGTCCGCGCCTATCTAGACCGCTGGGGCAGAGGAAAAGATGTCGTTGAGATGGATCTCTCCACCGCTACGGTAGAGTTGGCTGCTGCCGCCCTTAAGGTGATACCCGCAAGAATCGCGAAAAGCATTTCCCTTAGAGGGGATACCGATAACAACGCCATGATTGTTGTTGCCGCCGGGGACATGAAAGTGGACAACCGCAAGTTTCGCGATCGCTTTGGGTTTAAGCCAAGGATGCTGAGCGCCGGGGAAGCGCTGGAATTTACAGGCCACGCGATAGGGGGCGTCTGTCCCTTTGCGCTTCCGCCAGCGGTTACTGTCTATCTGGACGATTCAATGAAAAGATTCACGACTGTTTTTCCTGCCTGCGGCAGCGGCAATTCGCTCATCGAACTTACGCTAAGCGAACTTGAGGAATACTCCCAATGTAAAGGCTGGGTTGATGTCTGCGCCGCCAGAAGCTGAAGCATGAATAAAAAAAAGTTCGCCTCGCTTCTCATATTGCTGGCTCTGGTATTTTCCCCGATCAGCGGCGAAAACTCCTCATCACCTCAAACCATTAGAATCATGTCTTTTAACATTCAGACATTCGGCGTAACAAAGATGTCAAGGCCGGAAGTTGTAGAAATTTTAGTCAGCCTGGTTTCGCAAGCCGACATCATCGCCGTTCAGGAAGTACGAAGCGTTCGCATTGATCCGGTAGAGCGCTTCATGGCTTTGCTTCCTGACAAATACGATTACGTCATTGGGCCGCGCGAGGGAAGATCAAGCTCTAAAGAGCAGTACTGGGTAATTTATGACACAGAAAAATTTACAGTACTCGAATATGACAGTTGGCCTGACAGGGAAGACATTTTTGAGCGCAGCCCTTTCTCCGTTTATTTCAAAACCCCAGGCGCGTTTGATTTTACCCTGATCGATAACCATATCCGGCCCTCCGACGCTGAAAAAGAAATACGCACGCTTACAGCCGTTGTTACATACTACATTGACTTATGGGACGACCCGGATGTGCTTGTATTGGGCGATTTCAATGCCGACGGACGTTACTTTGACAAAACCTTGCTCAATTCAATATTTCCCGAGGACAAATATCAAATTATTTTTACCGATGAAGACACAACGGTTGCCGCAAGCCGCAATACCTACGACCGTTTTATCATAACTTCCTCCGCGTCCGATTACTTTACCGGCGATTTCGGCGTTATAAGGTTCGACGAGGTTTATGACTTTAGCGGCTACAGCATCAGGCCCTCGCAAGTCAGCGATCATTACCCTATCTGGGCGGAGTTTTATGTTGATAAAATTCCTAAATAAAAACCTGAAAATATTTACCGTTTTAAAATTAGTTGATGCATATTTCCTTGTATGATAAGGTAATAAATGACCATTTTTGAGTTCGTTTTGATAATGCTGGCGGCGGTGCTTCTTTCCAATCTTATAAACCGCTATATTCCCGCGCTGTCCGCGCCGCTTGTACAAATTGCCCTCGGTGTGGTTATTTCCCTAATTCCTTTTGGCGCGTTCGGTTTTGAGTTTGAGCTTGAGCCTGACCTGTTTTTTGTGTTGTTCATCGCCCCGCTTGTTTTCCATGAAAGTTACGCTTCCGATAAAAAAACATTGTGGGATATGAAAAAGCCGATTTTGCGCGCGGCAGTTATACTGGTCTTTCTGACCGTAATCGCGGTGGGGTACTTTACCCACCTTCTTATTCCCGCCATTCCGCTCGCGGCGGCATTCGCGCTGATAGGCGCGTTGGGCCCGACGGACGATGTAGCCGTTGAAGCAGTGGCGAAGCGCGTAGCTGTTCCGCGGAAAATAATGGGCATATTAAGCGGCGAATCAATTATCAACGACGCTTCCGGTATTATATGTTTTCAGTTTGCCATCATCGCGATGACAACCGGAAGTTTCTCCCTTATACAAGCGTCGTTTCATTTCATCCTGCTCGGCATCGGCGGCCTGCTTGCCGGTATTTTTCTGACATTTATAAAATACATTATTGTAAATAAACTCAGGACTTTGGGAATAAGAAACGTTACGCTGCATATCCTGATCGAAGTTTTAACCCCATTCATCATTTATATGTCCGCCGAAGCTTTGTCGGTAAGCGGAATTCTCGCCGTATTCGCGGCGGGAATTACACATTCGTTCATGCGGGACAAGTTCAACCCAGAAACCGTCAAATTAAACATAGCGCAGGACAGCGTGTGGGAGTTCCTGACATTCACTTTGGAAGGGCTGGTGTTCGTAATGCTGGGCACACAGCTTCCAACCATCCTAAAAACAATCTCAAGCGGAGCGCTTTCCATAAACGGTTTTACCATTGCGGCTGCGGTGTTCCTATTGACGTTAATATTAACGATTTTAAGATTTCTGTGGTGGCTTATTACAATCAGAAAGAAAACTTATCAGGATGAGGACAATCCGATAAGCGCGCTTAAAGCGGCTGTTATTTTCAGCCTCGCCGGCGCGCGCGGCACGGTTACACTGGCAAGCGTAATGTCAATTCCCCTTCTGCTTGACAACGGCGCCGAATTTCCCGAGCGGGATTTGATTATCCTCCTGGCAAGCGGAGTTATCGTTGTTTCGATGCTGATTACAAATTTTGTTTTACCGCTGTTCGTAAAACGCATATCCATAGAAAGACAGAGTAATAAAGAACAGGCGGCTTACTCTGAAATAATACAGGGCGTAATTTCACGCTTAAAAAACGAGGCAACGGATGATAACCGTCTTGCCACAGAACTTGTTATACGAAACTACGCCAAACGAAACGCTTCAGAACGCGGCGGAGATTTACGATATAAAGAAACGCAAACCGAAAAGGAATTGCGTACACAGGCTTTTCTTTGGATGAAGGAGAATACAGCCGCGCTCATCGAAAACGAAGAAGCGGATAAAACAATAGCTGAACATTTCCTTGACGTACTTACTACGCGCAGCCGGGAAAGCGGCGGTAAAGCCGGCTTTTTAAAGAAAGCATTATTTATTCTTAACCACACAATTAACTTTCGCAATAAGACCGGCGTAAAAAACAGGCGCGGCGATTTTGAGGTTATTCTTGCATCAAACACGCAATATGTGCTTACAAAATTAAATGAGATAAAAAACGAAGAAAACGCGGCGGTTGTGGAGAAACTAACGGCTGAGTTTGAGCTTATGTCAGCGGTTGGCAGAAATCATATGATGTCCGATACGCGCCTCAGTATGGAAGATTCTTCTGTTCGTACAATAGTCGAACGGGGCTTTTCTATCGAGCGCGAACTGATACAGGAAATGTTTGAGGCGAACCGCATTTCCAGGGAAGCTGCCAAAGAAATGCGTAACGCTATTTTAACACTGCAAACACAACTGCAAAACGATGCCTAAAAACGCCCGTCGTCGGTTTATTTTACTTCGCGGTTTGAAGGTAAAATGAGGTTCAAAACTATTCCCACCACAGTAGCCAAAGCTACCCCGGCCAGCTGGAACTCAAGCCCACCTGTAATTTCAAACGCGAACCTGCCGCCCCCGATACCGATAACCAGGATCACCGAAGAGATGGTCAGGTTCCGATTGTTCTTGTAATTGACCCCGCTTTCCGTCAGAGTCCTAAGCCCGGAAGAGGCAATAATTCCGAACAGGAGCATCGAGATACCGCCCAGCACCGGAGTGGGGATGGTTTGAATCAGCGCGCCGAATTTTCTGAAGAATGAAAGCAGCACGGCAATTACCGCGGCTCCGCCTATTACCCAAACGGAAAAAACCCTGGTTATGGCCATTACGCCGATGTTTTCCCCATAGGTAGTGTTCGGGGGCCCGCCCCACAACGCCGCCCAAGCGGTGGCAATCCCGTCACCGGCCAAGGTTCTGTGAAGTCCGGGGTTCTTGTAAAAATCCTGGCCCACAACTTTACTTGTTACAAGCGTGTCTCCCAAATGCTCGCAAATGGTAGCAAGAGACACAATAACAAAAGTAAGAACCGCGACTAAATGAAATTTAGGAAGCTGGAATGATGGAAGCCCGAACCACTGCGCTTCTTTAACTACCTGGAAATCGATAACGGCATACGCGGGAAAGAAAAAGCCCATTATAAGGGTAAAAAGGTATCCTATAACAAGACCGATCAGAATGGGAATTGCGTTGAAAAATCCCTTGAAGAAAACGCTTACGATAATCGTAACCATCAGGGTAACCGCGGCAATTGAAAAAGATACCAGGCTGTAATTCCCGCCGGCGTCGTTCATGGCCATCCCCATCGCCGTAGGAGCCAGGTTAAGACCGATTACAACTATAACAGACCCAATCACAACCGGAGGCAGAGCCTTATCCAGCCAGCTTGTTCCGGCAAATTTTATAATGTAGCCCACCAGACAGTAAAAAACCCCGGCGGCAATTGCTCCGCCCATAGCGTACGGCACCCCGTAAGCGCTGGAAATGCTTATAAGCGGCGCGATAAAAGCAAAGGAAGAACCAAGAAAGGCCGGAACCTTTGCCTCGGTAAGAAGTATATAGATGAGAGTCCCCGTCCCCGCCGTAAAAAGCGCGGCGGCCGGATCAAGGCCCGTAAGAATCGGGACAAGAATAGTCGCCCCAAACATCGCAAAAACATGCTGAAAACTTAAAGGTATCCATTGACCTAGGGGCGGCCGGCTCCTGGGTCCTAAACTTCCGAGTTGGTTCATAAAGCCTCCGAAATTAATCACCTCATTGTATACACAAACAGGATGGTCTGGAAAGCCATTCTATAGCACCTGGTACGATTCGATTACTTGCTCTTTCCCCCTCCAACCTTGATTGGAAATACCTTTATTCCTTCTTGCGGAAAAATCTTCTTTACTTCCTTCACAGCCTTAAATATCTTGCGCGCTTCATCTTCCTCGCACCAAATAACCAGGGCAAAGTTTTCTTCAGGCCATATTGCGTCCCCCATGCGGGGGCCGGAAGTGCCGACCCCGTAAATTGTGGGGTATTTTGTGTAATACTTCGCTACGCCTTCTTTTTTAAACGCTTCCATTATGTTTTCTTCTACCGAATGGTTAGCGACAATTTCAAGCCGAAACATCATGCCTCCTTTGCCTTTGCCTGCGCCTTAACATCCTTTCGCCTTAAGCCAGCGGCAATCCGCTCACGTCTGGCCTCGGCCTTTGCCGCCCGCGCATCGGAACTCTTGTTCATAATGAAATAAACCGTTGGCATCAGGAACAGAGTCATTAGGGTTCCAAAAGAGAGGCCGCCGAGAACGGTCTTTCCGATAGGAGCCACAAGCTCTGAGCCTTCGCCGGGGAAAAACGCCATCGGCAGAAGTCCCAGAATGGTAGTAAGGGTGGTCATCAGAATCGGGCGAAGCCTGTTTCCGGCGGCTTCAACGCAGGCGTCGTGAAGGGAATAGCCGCGTCTGCGAAGCAGATTTGTGTAGTCCACAAGCACGATCCCGTTGTTCACAATAACGCCTACAAGCACAAGAAGCCCTACGGCAGTTAAAATATTGAAAGTGTCGCCGGTTATCAGATATATAGCCACAATGCCTATGAACGACAGGGGAATCGTAAAAATGATGATGAAAGGATCACGGAAAGACTCAAAGAGGCTCGCCATGACGCCGAATACCAACAGAACCGCGACAATGCAGATAAGGGCAAAGCGGGTCATCATCCTCATCATCTCAGCGTTGTCGCCGCCGTACTCAATGATTATATCATCTTCAACGGGAACCTCCGCTGTCATAAGGGCCTCTATCCTGCTCTGGAGGGTGTTCACCCTGGTTCCCGGTTTCGCTCCCGCCGTAACGTGAATAATCCGGCTCTGGTTTTCCCGGTTTATGGTCATCGGGCCTGTGCCTTCCTCGTAGTGCACAAAACTGGAAAGGGGAACGCGCCCCGCCATCTGGCTGTTAATGAAAATGTGATCGAGCGCCGGGCGGGTGCTGCGGTCGGCTTCCGAGAGTATCAACAAAACGTCGTAATCCTTGCCGCCTGATTTGTACCTGGTAGCGGTAACGCCGTCTACCGCGGCCTTGATCTCGTTGCCCACGGTGTAGGTGTTAAGCCCCAGGGCGTACATCTTTTCCCTGTCAATTCTTATTTCGATCTGAGGAAGGCCGTCTTTAAGATCCACAGACGGTTCGGTGATATCATCAATGCGTTCCTTGAGCAAAGCCGCTATCCGTTCCGCCATAGCTTTGCCTTTTACCAGGTTGTCGGTGCGGAGTATTATGTCTACCGCATTGCCGCCCGTCAGGGACATGCTCATACCGCCTGAGAGGCTGAAGGACACTCCGGGGAATTCGTTGAAGTGCGGCCGCAGTATGGCCTTGATGTCATCCGCGGTTTCAATCCTGTCTTCAAATTTCGGAAGGCTTATTCGGAGGGAACCGGAGTTTCCGCCGCCGCTGCCGCCGATACCCATAAAGCCGCCGCCGCCTGAGTTAATCACCAGGCTTCCGTAAGCCTTTACTTCCCTTTTCACTATCTCCTGAAGCTGCATTAGGACGGCCTCGGTCTCGGGAAGCGGGGTTCCCATAGGAAGGGTTACGCTGACGCTGACGTTGTCCGACTCCTGCGTGGGCATGAAAACCCAGCCGATTACCGGAACCATGAATATGCTCCCCGCAAATAGCAGGAGAAGAAAAATAACAACGATGGCCTTATGCTTTAGCACCTTGCTGACTGCCCAGCGGTAACCGTTGTCAAGACCGCCGAGAAGACGCGCGAATATGTCGTCAAGTATTTTCAGCAGGCCTCTAAGGGGTTTTTGCTTGCGTGTAACAAGCGGCAAATAGTGGCTGGAAAGCACCGGCACCAGAAACATGGCTGTAACAAGTGAAATCCCAAGCGAAATTACCACCGTAAAAGCAAGGCCCGCGAATAGTTCTCCGGCCATTTCCAACAGGCCCTGGAACATAACCAGGGGCGCAAAAACGCAGATGGTTGTAAGGGTAGAAGCCGCGATGGCGACGAGCATTTCCTGGGTGCCTATAACCGAAGCTGTAGCCAGCTTGGCGCCCTTTTCCCTGTAATGGTAAATATTTTCCAATATAACGATGGAGTTATCCACCAGCATCCCTATTCCCAAAACCAGGCCCGCCATTGTCATAAGGTTTAACGTAAGCTTCGCGAAGTACATCAGCATCATGGTTATAACAATGGAAACCGGGATACTGATCCCGATAATGAGCGTGGGCTTTACGGAGCGAAGGAAAAGGAAAAGGATCAGCACCGCCAGGACTGCCCCGCTGATGGCCGTGGACGTTACCTGGTTAAGCGAGTTTTCAATTATATCCGTGGTGTTAAACAACTCAGTGATCTTAATGTCAGGCGGCAGTTCCTTGGTCATCCTTGTAAGCCTGTCACGGAGATCCTTTGCGGCCTGTACGGAATTTTTACCGCTCTGCTTTTGAACAGTCATCATAACCGCGCGCTGTCCGTTTACATAAACAATACTGGTCTCGTCGCGGTAGTTCTCGTAAACATCGGCCAGGTCGCGCAGGTAAACCTGCCGCGGCATCTCCACCTGTCCGCCTGAAACGCCGCCGCCCTTGTAGGAAATGACCGTGTTCCTGATTTCGTCCAGAGAAGTGAATTCACCCATAGTTGTAAGGATGTAAGAAAGGCCGTTCTCGGTGATGCTTCCGGCGGCTGTCTGCATATTCTGAGTGGCAAGCATCTGCTGTATCTGGGTTATGGTAAGGCCGTAGGCTTCAAGGCGGCTCTGCGGTATTTCCACCCTGACAATTTTATCCCGGCCGCCGCTTACCGAAGCCGTCGCGATCCCCGGCGTCTGTTCGATACGGGGGATAATAACGTCCTTCGCCAATTCGCGCAGCTCTTCGGCGGAACGGTTTCCGGTTACCATTAGGCCCATGATGGGGATTATGGAAGGATCGAATTTGAAAATCATCGGCGTACTCGCCCCGGAAGGCATATAGTTTCTGATGCGTTCCAGAGCATCCCGAACGGAATTTGACGACTCGGCAAGATCAGTGCCGTAGGTAAAGCTCATTATTACCATACATGAGCCTTTACTGGAAGTAGAGGTAACTTTTTCCAGTCCCGAAACGCCTGACAGCGCCGCTTCCAGAACCCGCGTTACAGAGCGTTCAACTTCCTCAGGCCCGGCGCCGGGAAAGGATGTGTATACAACCATAATGGGAAGGTCTATCTCCGGGTAAAGGTCAACGGACAAATTCGCCAGGGAAAAAAGACCCAATCCTATAAGGAGCGCGAAAATTATAAAGACCGTGGTAGGCCGGGAAACTATTGACTTGGCAAGACTCATATTATTCCCCCTAATTGGCGCTCAAAGGCGCAAGCTGCTCAATAACGTTGACTCTGGAACCATCCTCCAGGAGGGTCTGTCCCCGAACGACAACATCCTCGTTAGGCGCAAGGCCCTGCCGGACTTCCATCACCCCGTCAATAACTATCCCCGGAACAATAACTCTTTTTCGGGCTACAGGCGCCTGAGCGTTGGTTTTGTCAACGGAAAAAACGTACTGCTCCCCAAAACGGTTCACCACCGCCGACGCCGGAATTTTCACGACGTTCTCTTTCGTTTCGGTGATAACCCGCACCTTCGCGAACATCCCAGCCTTGAGGCGTAAGCCCGGGTTTTCAACCCCCACCCTTATCTCCATTGTCCTGGAAGTGGTATCCACAGTCGGGCTTAATTCGGTAATGCTTCCGCGGAAAATTTCTCCCGGATACGCGTCCAGCGTAATTTCGCAGGGCTGGTTTAAGCTGATTTTGGAAATAAACCTTTCCGCCACGTAAAGCCTTGTCTCAAGCCCTGCCCCTCCGGAAATGCGGGCAAGGGGAACCGCCTGACTGACGGTCATGCCCAGTTGGGCCGGAAGCGCGATAATGGTTCCTTCTACGGGAGCCCTTACCACGCTGGCTACGAACTCCATTCCCGGCCGAGAAGGGTCAACCGCCGCCACGGGATCGCCTTTTTTTACCTTACTGCCAACGGAAACGTACAGCCTGCTGACTTTGCCCGCGGCATCGGAATAAGTATCCACCAGGGACGAAGCGATAATGTCGCCTGAAAGCGCTAGGTAATCCCTTATCTGCCCGCTTGCCGCCGGCATGGTGTTTACAGCGTAGATCTGGGCCGCCGAATTTACCTCGTCCGTTCCGCTCGAAGGATCGAGCGAGTTTTGAAGAATAGCATAGGTTTCCTTGATCCTCTCGCATCCGGAAAAGCTCAAAAGGGTTATCAATAAAAACGGTACCCATCGTTGTGTTTTTTTCATTTTGTACTCCCAATACTGCCGCTCGCATTAGTGGAACCAGAGGTTCCATGGCTTAAAGTTCCGAAAGGAACTCCAATCGAATATTCCAAATCAATCAAATCGTTCAGGTAATTAAAATTCACCTGCAAGAGCTGAAGTTTGGCCTGCTCCAGAGCCAAGGAAGAGCTCTGTACCGCCTGAAAATCCTGCAAGCCCCCGCGGTAAGCTTCTTCGGTAAGCCTGTAGGACTGCTCCGCGAGATTCACCGCGTTTTTCTGGGCCTCAGCGCTGGTTCTTATTTTTTCAAGCGAGGCAAGCTTGGTAAAAACTTCCAGCTCCGTATCCCTAACCATCTGGGCAAGCCTGATGTTCTGAATCTGAATGTTGGTTTCCATGTCCTTTCGCTGCTGGCCTTCTTTTGTGAAGGAGAAAAAATTGTTGAGGGACAAGCCAAGGGTAACGTTAAAATTACCGCCTTTGTTCCAGTTGTCCGTGTTCAACAAATTGTCCTTAAACGGATCCAGAGTCGGATTGAAAATACCGGTTAAAGACCAGCCCAATCTTAGAAAAGGCGTGAACTGCTGAAGAGTCAGGGCCTTTTTCTGGCTTTGCAGGGTCATGATGTTGGCCTGTAGTTCCAGAATATCAGGCTTTTCCCTGGACGCCCGGGAGATAAGTTCCGAAAGCTCCACGGGAACCTGAAAAATACTGAAAGAGATCGGTTCAAGTTCAAAGGGAGTGTCATAAGAAAGGCCCAAAAGCAGGGCGAAATTTCCCTTAAGGCTTTTTAGGTTGTTCTCCAGATCATACACAGTGGGCTTCATGTTTTCCGCGGCGACCTGCGCCTGAAGCCATGTGAGCCTTGGAACAAGCCCCGCCCTGAAATTAGCTTCCGCAACGGCAGCCTGGCGCTGCGCGTTACCGTAACTTTCGTTTAACAGCGCGACGTTAGATTCCAAAAGGAAGATTTGGTTGTACATCTTCCTCACGGCCTGTTCGATTTGCAGTTTGGCTTTCTCAAAGCTGATGAGGCCGGCCTCGTAGTCAAGGCGGTAGCTCTTTATCCCCTCGACAAGGGCAAAACTAAAATCCAGGGTAGCGGAAAACGAACCGTTCACATGCCATTGGGGAAGGGTTATTGAATACGGAACGAGATTTGGGAGAGCGGCCCAATTAATACCCTGGCTTGTTGAGGCCCAGTTGTCACGCGACAAAGTTCCGGTAGCATTGGCGGTAGGAATAAACTGGTTCCATACATATTCGGATTTTCTTTTTTTAACATCCAGTCCGAGCCTGGCGGACTGCAAGTTCAGGTTGTTTTTAATTGTCATCTCCACCGCGGTATCGGGGGAAAGCCTAAGAACGGTTCCCTGCTGACCGTAGGCGGAAAAGATCCCGCACAGGAATATTCCTGCCAGCAAAATTCCCCTGCCGGCGGTCCTGAAAAAATGGGTCATAATGAGACTCCTCCTGGCCGGAGCCGGATAACCGTGATCATCACCGATTCTCCCGCTTCGCCTGCCGTTGATATGAGCCCGCAATACGCGCGGCTCAGTACGATAATGTACATTATTACAATTTTTCTTCATTAATTTAAACCCTCTAAACCCAAAGAAATATACCGGAAAAGTATTCTGAAACTTTCGTTGGGAACATCAACCGCGTTTTTCGTCCAGTCCTTATCATTGACGTTTAGCTCTTTTAATCGTGAAGGCCAAAGGGCCAGGGTATTCACTATCATGAAAATAACCCACTGAGCCGCCCAAAAAAGAAAATGCTGATCCTGCTTTCTTATCGCTTCCATTTTGATGCTTCGTATTATCCGGTAAAGCCGGCCGGGCATAGCTTTTCCCAGGTCGAGCTGCCTTGTTTTAAGCCAGTCCATTGCGACAAAGATTTCAGGCCGCGATCGCAGGTAGTACACGATGGAAATAATTGCCAGGTAGAGCTGCTCCTCGTGGATCGTTGTTGTTTCAATCTGCGCTTTGGCGAAATTTACGATCTTGCTGAATTCGGTAATGAAGAGCTGCGCCAGCATATCCTGCTTGTTCTTAAAATGCGCGTACAGGCCGCTCTTTGAAAGCCCGGAGCGCTTAGCCACCATTTCCATCGAAGCGTCCCAGGGGCCGGCTTCCGCCACCGCTTCCGCCACCGCTTTAAGCAGGGCGTTGTCTTCCTTATTTTTGCCGACAAAGCCTGAGGCCTGCTTTTCAAGGCGCTCGTAATCAAGGGCGCTTATCTTCCGCCCGTCCATTTTCAGCCCTTTTTTAATAAGGTCTTCAATACGCTCAAGGGCGGCTTTTATCGCCTCTTCATTTGGAATGCGGTCGGTTTTAAAGTATTCGTAGTGGAAATTGGCAACACAAAAAACTGCGGTTACCAGCAAAAGCTGCATTTTTGCCGGGTATGATCCGGCTTTATTCTCAAAAACCGAATGTTTAAAATTTATTCCCCGTGTTTTTAGTTCCTCAACCGTGTTTTTTCTTTCGTGGCAGTTATAGACCAGAATATGGGAAAAGATAAAAGCTTCTTTATTTCTGATGTAGTACTCGGCTATAGTATTAATAAAAGCCAGGTAAGCTTCCTGGCTGGAAGCCGCGGCATCAGCGTGTTCGCAGCCCTTTTTAAGAAAGAGCGCACAGTCGTCAAAAAAGGCCGTGTGCATTGCATCCAAAAGGGCGTTTTTGTCCTTAAAATGGCGGTACAGGGCGGGCTTACTAACCCCCAATTCCTGGGCAATTTCAGCGAGACTGGTAGTCCGGTAAAGATCCCGCCCCCAGACCTTAAAGGCGGCTTTAATGATATCGTCGTTTGTCATAAGTTATGTTACCGACCGGTCGGTAACATAACTATAACAATTTGAAAAATGAAAGGCAACAGGGGACGGGAAGATTATTATATTTTGCAAAATAATGTAAACTAATCATTGTCCAAAAGGAGGCTCAATATGGAATACACCGCGAATGAAAACCGTTACGAGGCGATGAGGTACAGAAGATGCGGCAGAAGCGGCCTCCAGCTGCCTGAGATTTCGCTGGGACTTTGGCATAATTTCGGAGGCGAGGACAGCTATAAAACAGGACGCGAAACGGTGTTAAGCGCCTTTGACTCAGGCGTTACCCACTTTGACCTTGCCAACAATTACGGGCCGCCGCCCGGTTCCGCTGAGATAACCTTTGGCCGGATTCTAAAAGAAAATCTTTTGCCGTATAGGGACGAGATCATTGTTTCCACAAAAGCGGGCTATGCGATGTGGCCCGGCCCCTACGGCGATTGGGGCAGCAGAAAATACCTTGTCGCGAGCCTGGACGCAAGCCTAAAAAGAATGGGTCTTGATTATGTCGATATTTTTTACCACCACAGGCCCGATCCTAACACCCCGCTTGAAGAGACAATGACCGCCCTTACCGATATTGTCAGGCAGGGAAAGGCGCTGTACGCGGGTATCTCAAATTACAGCCCGGAAGAAAGCGCCGCGGCTATTTCTTTGCTTCGTTCTCTTGGCGTACCCTGCCTGATTCACCAGGCAAAGTATTCCATGCTGAACCGCTGGACAGAAGACGGGCTGCTTGATGTTCTGGAAAGGGAAGGAACGGGCTGTATCTGTTTTTCACCGTTGGCGCAGGGGCTTTTGACCAACAGGTATCTTGATGGCTCTATTCCTGAAGGTTCAAGGGCTTCTAAAGGCGTTTTCCTTAAAGCGTCCTCAATAACGGCTGAACTTTTGAAAAAGCTGAACGCGCTAAACGCTGTTGCAAGGGAGGGAGGCAGAACCCTCGCCAACCTTGCGATACAGTGGATCCTAAGGGATAAGCGCAATACTTCGGTTCTTATAGGGGCTAGCTCTTCCGCGCAATTGAAAGAAAACCTTTCATCGCTGTCACAAGCGCCGCTTTCTGCGGATGAACTGGAAAAAATAGACGGGATTTTATCTTAACAGGTTTATTAAAGGCCCATTTTCCGACTTCCTGGCCTTATCAAGCGGGGTTAAACCTTCCGAATTCTTAATCCTCTTGTCCGCGCCGTATTGGAGCAGAAGCCTGGCGGCGGCCAAGTTATTTGCGGCTACGGCGAAATGCAAGGGTGTATAACCGTTTTTTGTTACAGCGTTGGGATCAAAGCCGTAATCCAGAAGAAGTTTTACCACCATAACATTCGGCTGCAACATGGAATGATGGAGGGCAGTCGCACCCAAATCGTCCCGTACGTCCGGATCTACACCTGAATCAAGAATATTCTGTATGGTCTTTAAATCACCGCGGTACGAGGCGTTAATTATAGCGAAAGACGGAAATACCGGGGGTTCCTTCTCATCTTCATCACCGGAAAACACAGGCAAAGCAACAAAAACCAGAGTCAACAAGGCAAAAAAGCAATATCTTTTTTTCATTGCTTTATTATCGTATACAATAAATAAATAGTTTACAACCCCGACATTTTTGAGTATTATTACTTACAGGTAATATATTTAAAATTATGTCGGCTGAATTGTTCAAAAAAATTATTCCGGTGAGAGGTTTTCATGGCCAAAAAAGGTAAAGTTGTCATTGATCGGGAATTGTGCAAAGGATGCTATTTATGCATCCGCGCCTGTCCGCTGAAACTATTGGAAAAGGACGCCGAACCAAACTCGACGGGGTCTTATCCGGCAAAATTCGCGGGTCAGGAAAAATGTATAGCCTGCGGCAGTTGCTATGAAGTTTGCCCGGACGTGTGTATCGGGGTTTTCGAACTTAGCGCCTAAGGGTAATGCATTAGTAAATGCGTCACATAAGGAGGGAACTTGAACTCAGAAAAAGTATTAATGAAGGGAAATGAAGCTATTGCGGAAGCGGCAATAAGAGCGGGCTGCGGCGCTTATTTCGGTTATCCCATAACCCCGCAAAACGAACTTACCGCGTATATGGCTCTGCATATGCTTGAAAAAGATCGTGTTTTCATCCAGGCCGAAAGCGAAATCGCGTCCATCGTGATGGTTTTCGGCGCTTCCAGCGCGGGCGCCAGGGCAATGACCTCCTCATCAAGCCCCGGCGTAAGCCTGAAACAGGAGGGCATCTCCTACGCCGCCGGAGCGGACGTTCCCTGTGTCATCGCCAATGTTTCCAGAGGCGGCCCGGGGCTGGGCTCTATCGCCCCGGCTCAGGGCGATTACTTCCAGTCAACCCGGGGCGGCGGTCACGGAGATTACTATTGCATAGTACTTGCGCCAAAAAGCGTTCAGGAATGCGCCGATTTTACCTATCTTGCCTTTGACCTTGCGGATCAGTACCGAATGCCAGTAATAATCCTCGCGGACGGCATGATCGGCCAGATGATGGAAGGGATAGTCCTTCCGGCTGAAAAATCCCCTAAAGACCTTCCAAAGAGGCCCTGGGTAGTCGGTAACATGGCGGGAAGGGCGTCCAGGCACATCACCTCCATCAACCTTGTTCCGGCAGAGCTTGAGGCCAAAACCAGGGCCAGGTTTGAAAGGTACGAACTCGTTAAGAAAAATGAAACCCGTTTTGAGGAACTGGATACGGCAAACGCCGACATTACTTTGACAGCCTACGGAACCAGCGCCAGGGTCTGCTTTGGCGCTAAAAAGCTCGCGGACAAAGCCGGGCTGAAGGTCGGCTTGTTCAGGCCGATAACCCTCTGGCCGTTCCCCTACGAAGCCCTGGGCAAAATAGGCGAAAGGGGAAAGCCCATCCTCACCGTGGAGATGAGTATGGGCCAGATGGTGGAAGACGTGCGCCTTGCCGTTCTGGGCAAGTCGCCGATTCATTTCCTGGGCCACACAGGAGGGGTTATTCCCACCGAGGAAGAGGTTTTTGAAGAATTAAAGAAAATTATAGGGGGCGTAAAATGAGCGAAAAACAGCTTTACGGTCATCCCAAAAGCCTTTGCGATGTGCCTACCAAATACTGCGGAGGCTGCGGCCATGGCGTAATTCACAGAATCATAACCGAAGTTATTGACGAGCTTGGCGTTCAGGAAAAGACGATTATTACCAATCCGGTAGGCTGCTCAATATGGGCGGATCTCTATTTTGACTTCGATTCCGTTCAGCCTCCGCATGGCAGAACCCCCGCCGCGGCCACCGGCGTCAAGCGGATACTTCCCGATCACATAGTAATCTGCTATCAGGGAGACGGAGACATGGCCGCTATTGGAACTGCGGAGATGATCCACGCGGCCAACAGGGGCGAAAAATTCACCACGATTTTCGTCAACAACGCCATTTACGGCATGACAGGCGGTCAAATGGCCCCTACAACGCTGATCGGCCAAAAGGCGACTACATCTCCAAAGGGCCGCGATCCCATTAAAGCCGGAATGGGCTACCCCATTCGCGTATCGGAACTCCTTGCCACCCTGGACGGAACCGCGTACATTGCCAGGGGCGCGGTCAACAACGCCGCGAATATCCGTAAAACAAGGAATTATTTGCGCAAGGCCCTTGAACTGCAAATGAGCGGCATCGGCTTTACAATGCTGGAAATACTGTCCCCCTGCCCCACCGGCTGGAGCCTCAGCCCTCCTGACGCGGCGGACTGGCTTGAAAAGAACATGATCCCCGTATTTCCCCTGGGCGAAGTCAAAAACTCAGCCGCGGAAAGCCAACAAAAGCCTATTGCCGCCAGGCTGGATGAGCCGGTAGAGGGGGCAGCATGACAGAGAAAAGCTTATTCGCCGGTTTCGGCGGTCAGGGCATCATATCCCTGGGTCAGATCTGGGTTTATTGCGGCATGAAGGAAGGAAAAAACGTTTCGTTTTTCCCGTTTTACGGCGCGGAGAAACGCGGCGGTATCGCAAGGGCGGGGGTTATCATTTCTGATGAGGAAATCGCCAGCCCGCTGGTAACTACTCCCGACTCGGTGCTGGTTATGAATGTGGATTCCCTCCCGCTCTGCGAGGAAATTTTAAAACCACAGGGGGTCATGATAATAAACTCCTCTTTGGTTAAAGAAGGACCCAAACGCTCCGACATCAATGTTGTAAAGGTGGAAGCGTCCGGCCTTGCCGAAAAGATAGGCGGCATTCTTTACTCCAACATGGTTGCGCTGGGCGCTGTCGCCAAGGTTACAGGCGCTTTGAAGCTCACAGATATAGAAGCGATCTTGAAGAAGTTTTTCCCGCCTGAGAAGCATAAATTTGTCCCCATGAATGTTGAAGCTATCCGGGGGGGATATGCGGCTGTCTAGTACTATGGAAAAACTAAATATTTACAAAGAATTTACCACTAACCACACTAACATCACGAACTTTTATCACATATCTTGTCGTTGTTTGTGTTGGTTCGTGCTGGTTCGTGGTAAAAATAATAAGAATTGTTATTGAAAGGATGTAAAGAATTAGATGTTACAGGCTCCTAAGCTCATGGCTGTTTATTTTCTTTTATTTGCCGCTGTTTCCGCGTGGGCGCAGACCGGTAAAAGCGGGATAAAAACCTCAACAGATCTACAGTTGCAAATTTCCAGTGTACCGGAGGCGAAGCTCTCCTTCAGCCAGAGTTTCGTTTTTCCTTTTTTGCAGGGTTCAAGCCCCCTGACAAGTGACAATAACATCGCCGCGGTTCTTGGCGCCGATGTTACTCCGGTTTCCCTGAGCGGCAAAGCTGAAATAACCTGGACGCCGGCGGCCTTTTTCCTGCTTTCAGGCGGCGGTTTGGCCGGATCGGGCTGGAGAATGCCCCTTGGAAACGGCATCGGCATCAACAAGCCGGAGGATGAAAGCGCAGACAAGCCCAGAAAGGCAACAGTTGACGGAACGGCCTTTGACGGCCTTCTCTGGCGGGCCTGGGGGGCGGGAACCGTGCAATTCGACCTTGGGGCAGTCATTCCCGGCGACTGGAACCATGTGCTTTTCCAGTCCCGCCAGGAACTCCGTTACGGCGCCTATAGCCGCGCGGCGCCCGGTGAATCCTGGATCTTCGAGGCTGACTATGGGGAGAATCAAAACGGATTGGTTTACTGCGCCAGTTATGTCCTTGGCTACCAAATGCCCCTGTCCCCGGTACTGAACACCATAGCTTTCATGGCGGAGATGGAAAAGCATCTTTACGATACCCCCGGCGGAGATTACTGGGGCGAAAACCTGGGCAAATGGACTTTTTCAGGCTTGTTTAATTTTTCCATTACACCGCGGTTTAGTACGGCGCTTGTACTCCAACTGCAGACCCGCCGGAACCACGGCTCAAGCGATTTTGACAATGACTATTATTATTATAGGGACTTTGAACTAAAAAACGACGGCGGTCAGAGGCGGCTTCTTTTTTACCGGGCGGCTTTGCTTTTAAGCTATAAAATTCGGTAAAAAAAACCCTTTTTTACTGAAAAGACTCCGAAAAGTTATATAATATTACTAGGCACTAGTATTACGAATAAAAGGGCAGGTAAGCCGTTTAACAAAAGAGCTATTGACATTTTATACTTTTTTAAGTAGAGTTAAGTTTTATTGGGGTGTTTTCACCTGCCAAGGAGTTATTTTGGCATCCATCCATGAATATAAACGCTTCGAGAACAATCTCGTAAATAAAACAAAGAGCGGTTTTGACGCTTTTATCAAAACCATAGGGGCTTTTTTCAGGGCCGTAGGTAGAGGGTTAACCAGACGTTACACTGTAGTTCTGGTACCTCATTCTGAAAAAAATGTTTACAATCTCCATATTTCAGTCCTTTCAATTTGCTGTTTCTTCCTGGTTATAACCGCCGTTTTGGGAACTTTTGTCTGGTACGGTGTTTCCAATAAGTATACCCTGAACAATTTGACTGAAAGAGATAACCGCCTTAAAGAAACCCAGGCAAGTTTGGATCAGATTAGGGATGAAGTTAACCATTTATTCCGGGAAGTCAGGAATTTTGAGCCTGCCCTTTCAAGCACGCTTTCGGTTCTTGGAGCCGACACCGCGGGCTTAAGCCGAATTTCTCAGGCCTCAGGCGGCGATTTGGCGTCTTTTTTTGATATAAAGGAAAGCCCTGCGGGGACTCTTCAGGAAGTAGAAGACTTGCGGCGGCTTTCGGTATTTTTTACTACCGCTACAACTCCAATTAAGGAAATAGGCACTCTTCTTAATTCTCAAGGCGCGCTGCTGACGGAAATTCCCAGTATTTGGCCCATAAAGGGGAATCAGGGACATATTTCCATGCTCTTCGGTCAGAATGAAAACCCCTTTACAGGGCAGTACTATATTCATAAAGGGATTGATATCTCAACCTACCGGCAGGGCGACCCCATTGTGGCCACGGCTGACGGCCAGGTTGTGGCGCTTGAAAATGATGTCAACGGATTCGGTAACAATCTTATAATCCGGCATAAACACGGTTTTTATACCCGTTACGCCCACATGCTGCAGTTTAATGTGCGCGTCGGCCAGCGTGTTCAGCAGGGAGAAGTAATAGGCTATATAGGAAACACCGGCTTATCAACAGGCCCTCATCTTCATTATGAGGTTCATATTGGTTCCGATGTAGTAGACCCCTACAAGTATATTACTATACGTTCCAGCATTGCGAGAAACACGCGCTAGGGCATATCAGAAATGAGTTCATTTAAAAACGAAAGTTTCTCCATAAATACCATAATTGGCCCCGGAACCAGTGTTTCAGGAGACGTGGAATCCGGCGGATTCACCCGCGTTGACGGGAACGTCCAGGGCAACGTAAAAGCCAAGGGCCGCGTTGTAATAGGCGAAAGGGCCAGGATGAAGAGCAACATAAGTGGAACCTCCGTTACTGTCGGAGGGGTGGTTTTCGGCAATGTACTCGCCAGCGAACGGCTCGTTGTTTTGGCTACCGGCCTTGTGATGGGGGACATCATCACCCGGCGCATACAGGCCGAAGAAGGCTGCCTTATTCACGGACGGATAAAGGTCTGCCAGAGCGAAGAAGTCTGGAACAAGGCCATTTCCGAATACCGCGATGTTGCGGGACTCAGAGAGTCCCTGGGCATTCACTCCGCTGTCCCCGGATATGTAAGACATGGATAAAGTAGACTTTATTAATATCCCGTCTGTGTTAAACCCGGCCTCTCATTCCGGTTTAAAGGCCGAGGCAAAAAAAGCAAGGGCAAAAGGCGGCCTTTCAGGCGGCAAAACGCTTTTTTCCAGAGTGCTGGAAAACGCCGCGCAGGAGGCAGGGGAACTCGGCCCGCTCAGAGAACTTGAAGCCTCCGAAGAAACGCTGACAGAGCTAATGGACGCCGTTCACAGCGCCGGAAGCGACCTTATTGACCGTCCTTTTCATGATGAAATTCTGCGCTACAAAAGAGCGGTGCGGGATTTTATGCATTACGTCGTTGATAACGCTTTTACCGTGGAAAGATCACAGACCAGGCGCAAGGGTAAAACCAAGATCCATGTTCAAGTCCAAATAATTGACAAAAAACTTGAGGAACTGGCGGCCGCGATTTTGTCCGGACATGCCACTCAGTTGGAAAAGGTTTCAAAAATAGACGAAATCAAGGGCCTCCTGGTTGACCTAACAATAAGCGGTGTGATAAGAGAAAGAGATGGCTGACGAGGATAATTACGCGGAAGAAGACATCCATTCTTTTGAGGACTACCCGCAGGAAGAACAGATAGACGGCGGATCGGTAATAGCGGGAGAAGACCTGTCGTCGCTGACCCGTGATACGCCCGTCTACCGCCTTCGCCTGGTTTATTCCCGAGAAACTTTTCACGCCGCCTATGCCGGTGAAACTCTGGAACCGGGAATAAAGGTGCTTGTACCGACCCGTTACGGCCGGGATCTGGCTGAAGTTATACATTCGATTCAATGCGAAGTCGGACAAATACCCCAGGCCGTTACCCGGATTGAGAGGATCGCCAGCGACGATGATATATCCAAAGTCGCCGCGCATAAGCAACAGGAAAAAGAAGCTTTCGATGTTTGCAAGAAGAAAATTGAAGTCCACAAACTGGACATGAAGCTTGTTTCCGTCCATTACATCCTGGAAGAGCCGAAAATTCTCTTTTTTTTTACCGCCGAAAGCCGGGTTGACTTTCGGGAGCTGGTAAAAGACCTGGTAAATATCTTTAAGACCAGGATAGAATTGCGCCAAATCGGAGTCCGGGATGAATCGCGGGTGTTGGGCGGCCTTGGCGTTTGCGGAAGATGTTACTGCTGCCACGCGGTTTCGGACAAACTAAAGCCCGTTTCCATAAAAATGGCAAAAGATCAAAACCTGTCCCTGAATTCCACCAAAATATCCGGCCCCTGCGGACGCCTTCTCTGCTGTCTTGCCTATGAACACCTGTTTTACGGGGAGCAGCGGCGGCTAATTCCCTCCGAGGGAACAAGGATTTCCTGGGACGGCTCCAACTGGAAAGTATTGGAAATAAACGTTGTGGTAGGAAAGTTAAGGCTCAGCAGCGATGACGGCCGGGTGATCCAGTTACCATTTGAGGCGTTTGAAAAGAACGAAGGCCGCTGGGCAATAAACGCCCCGCATAAGTAAAGGTACGCTTCCTTTACCAAACCCTCACTTCCCCTTCCGGTTTTGTAACTTTGACGTTTTCTCCGCTTGGTTCAATGACAAAAAGCCCTTGTTGCAAGGCATACTCTCTGGTTGATTTGTCTGTTATTGTAGCTGCCATTGCGCCCATGAACTGTCTTTTGTCGTTATGCTCATCGGCGTATTTCCGTATCTTTTCCATGCGTACAAGGTGTTCGTCTATGTCCGTTCGCCGTAATGTTGTTTTTACTTCCACCGCGATCGCCTGTTCTCCGTTTTCAAGCATACCGTCAATTTGGGCGTAGACGCCTTCCGCGATTTTATGAGTGACTATGCGGTTAAAGGAATAGCCTAATTTCTTAAATTTTTGGGGCAGATCGGGAGTCATTATATGTTCAACAATGGAACCCAATGTATTGCTTAAGCCGCCTATGGCTTTGTTGAGCGTTTTTTCTGTTTCCTTATGAGCTTTATGGACTTCCTCAAGAGATTTATTGAGCGTTTTTTCTGTTTCCCTATGAGCTTTATGGACTTCCTCAAGAGATTTATTGAGTTTTCTTTCGGTTTCCTTATGAGCTTCATTGAGCGTTCTCCTGGTTTCCTCAATAGTTTTATTGCTTTCTTCAATAGCTTTGTTGAGTGTTCTCTCGGTTATCTTTTGTAATTCTTGAAGCTCTCTGAAACCTTCCTGTATATCGTCCCAGGTTACTTTTTTAGCGGTTTTTTTGACAGATTTTTGGGTAACTTTTGTTGTTCTTTTTACAGGCGTTTTAGCCGGCATATTTCCCCCTGCCTAATCGGATTTTATTTACCATTCTTTCGGTTGACCGTTTGGAGGAATAATATTGAAAGTTTCCCCGGACGGCTCTATTACATATAATCCCTTTCCCAGCGCATATTCTTTTACGTTGGTTGTTACTACCACCCCTGCAACAGAACCCAAAAAAGTACGCCTGTCCCCGTGCAAATCGGCATATACACGCATTTTTTTCAGGCGTTTAATATGATCCTGCACGTCTTTGGCGGTGGGTTTGGTTTTTACCTCCACAAGCATGACTTTATCGCCGTTTTCCAGTTTAACGTCAATTTCAAGGAATATCTTGTTATCATAATCAGCAACATCGGAATTCTGATTGGCTTGGGGAAAGTTAAGACCCAACTCTCTGAATTTATGACGCAGATTGGGCGCAACCATGTGTTCAATAATTTCGCCCATACGGTTGCCGAATTTCCCCAGCTGTTTGTCAAGACGTGCGGCGCTTTTTTTCATTTCCTGGTCAAACCGTGCGGCGCTTTCTTTCATTTCCCGATCAAACCGTGCGGCATTTTCCTTCATTTGACGCGCAGTTTCTTTTTGGCTTTCAGTAAGTTCTTCTTGCTTTTTACCTACTTCCTGCAAAATCGCCCACACAGTCTCAAAACTGGGCGGAGTGGCATCCTGTGGATGCCTTGCATCCTGTGGATGCCTTACTGTCTGTGTTGTTTCCATGCTTTTTCTCCCAATTAAGTATACCCCTTTTTACGGCCTTTTGAAATCGCCGCCTCATTTTTATACACCCATATACTGCACGGGGATGCAATTTGCTTTGATTTTTTGAGAAAAAGTGGTAACAGACACCCTGCTATCGCTGCAGTATATATTCTGTCCCTTCACTCCATGATATAGAGGCGGCGCCTTTTGAAAACTGAATTGGATCAAACTTCATTACGACCTTGGGTTTGCCGCTGCCATTTACCGTTGTAAATATAACAATCGTGCCCTCGACATCATCACTGCCGGAATACCCTACATAACCATTACCGGCTTTAATCCACACAGGCAAGCTTACTTTTCCGTCTGAAATAACAGGAAGCGCCGTGACTTTTGTTGAAGCATTATAGCTTTGAACGCCTTTCAATTGCAGAAACGTAATGCCGCCTGACAAAGTGAGGCGGAACCCCTCGAAGAATGCGTACTTCTTGTTATACTCCGCCGGAATATCTGTTACGGTTAACGTACCCTCGCCGCCGCCCGGGATTAGGCTGTTATCTTTCGCGTCATTGCATGACTTTGCGGCGCTGCCGTTTGAAAACTGAATTGAACCAAAGATGATCATGAATACAGGCTGGATTTCGTCATCGGCTTCTATAGTCGCTGAATCAAGTATAACAATCGCGCCCTCAACATCATCACTGCCGGAATACTTTGCAAAACTCGCGGAGTAATCATCAGGCGCCATCCACCCAGGCAGGCTTACTTTCCCGTTTGAAACAGGAACAAGCGTAACGGCTTGTGTTAAATCATCAATGCTTTGAGCGCCGACTAATTTCGTATGGCCGCCTGAAGAGTTGTACTTCCCTTCGAACATTGCATACTTCCCGTCGTACTCCGCCGGAATATCCGTTATGGTTATTGTCCCGCCGCCGTCCTTGCCGCCGTCTGTTTTGCCGCCGGCGAGGGGCTCGGACCCGTCGCAGGCGGCGAAAGAAAACACGAATACCGCAACAAGGGCGGCAAACCCTGCTATCCTACAGACAGTTTTCGCTCTCAAGATGTTTTTGGTTTCCTTACAACCCTATTGATTATGGTTCCTTCGTCCACACCGATTCATAACTCACCGGCTTTGTTGTTTTGTACGTTCCTATACCACCATCTGGCTCTGGGGTAAGGTACTTCGTGCGCAAGTCTCCTAAGAATGAGTTTTGCTCAAAATTATCCCCAATAATATCACCTTCAAACGTTACGCTGGTAAGTTCTAAACAGTTATAAAAAGCGTAATCAAAAATGTATATAACGTTGTCAGGTATGGTTACGCTTGCAAGTTTACAGTTTCCAAAAGCACCCTCAGAAATTTGTGTAACGCCTGCCGGTATGGTAAAAGAGCCCGTCTTCCCCATAGGATAACGAATTAATTTATTTTTCCCCTTGTTATACAAAACACCACCCTCAGAAGTAAAGCTGCTATGGTCTGGAGCCACATCTATCGCCGTAAGGCCGGTACATTCGTATAAAAATTGAATGCTGTATTCGGAGGTAAGGCCTTTCCCTATGGTTATGCTTGTAAGACCGGTACAACCGGAAAAAGCCAGATAATCAATTCTGTTAACGCTGTTCCGTATGGTAAAAGTACTGCCTGTTTTCGCAGGAGGATAACAAATTAAAGTAGTTTGCCCCATGTTAAACAAAACACCGTCCTCAGAAGTATACTCGCTATTGCCTTGAGCCACAGTTATCGCCGTAAGGCTTCCGCAGTTGGAAAAAGCCGCATATCCAATTTCGGTAACGCCGCTTGGTATGGTTACGCCGGTAAGTTTGGAACAGTTATAAAAAGCATTGTCTCCAATGCTGGTAACGCTGTTCGGTATGGTTACGCCGGTAAGGCCGGTGCAGCCGTAAAAAGCATTATATTCAATTTCGGTAACGCCGTCCGGAATGGTAAAAGTACTGCCTGTTTTCGCAGAAGGATAACAAATTAAAGTAGTTTTGTCCTTGTTGTACAAAACACCGCCCTCAGAAGTATACTTGCTATTGCCTTGAGCCACATTTATCGCCGTAAGACTTTTACAGTTATAAAAAACAGGGCTAATTTTGGTAACGCTGTTCCCTATGGTTACGCCGGTAACGGTGGGGAAGGAGAAGGTGGTAAGACTTTCAATCTTGGTAAAGGTACTGCCTGAAAAGTCGAGGCTGACATATTTTTTTGGATTAACGGTTTCGTAGTACATATTATCTAATGCCATATAGAGTTTATTAAACTCAACATCATTGAAGTTCAAAGCAACGGCATAGGGTTCTGCCGCTTTGTTGTCATCCTGATCGTCTAACCATTTTTTAAACCCTAAATTCCCTTCGACAGTGCTAAAGGTTGGGATTATGGTAATGGTAAAGTCCTTGGTGTAGTTTGTGGTTGGGGTCTTGCCGTTGGTGATGGTTGCCGTAACCGTAACCGTGCCGGTTGTCGTAGTTGTTAGAACGTTCCCGCTGATGGCTGCGCCGGTTCCGACCGTCCACACGATGGTCTTGTTGGTCGCGTTGGCGGGCTCAACGGTTCCGTTAAGGGTAAGGGTTCCCACAGCTCCGCTTGCCGGCACGCCTGTGATGTCGGTTACCGCCACGAAGGCGTTGGCAGGATTAAGCGTTCCCGGGGTTTGTACAGTCCCCCCCCCATCAAGAGGAATGGTTTGGCTGGTACTGGTGATGCTTGTGATCTGGATGCCGTCGACTGTAACATCAATGGTCGCCGATGCGGCGGAAGAAGGTTGTAAGGTAAACTTGTTGTTGGAAAAGCTTTTTACCGTTCCTGTGGATTTTTTGGGATCGCCCGCCTTTGTTGTAATGGTCAGTAGGTAGGAATCGCCTGCCGCCGGGGTGAACTGAACCGCGGCTTTGTCGGTTCTGGTGATTGTCAGTATGTAATCCGTGCCGTCCGTCGTGTTGGAGCAGTGGTAATGCTTCGGCTCATATTCGGTCGGTTTTTTACCGCCAAAGATATCGTCGCAGGCGGCGAAAGAGAGAATGAACACCGCCACCACGGCGATTGTTCCAAATGCATTGAATAGCTTTTTCATACAGATACCCCCTACCTTACTATATTATATCGGAATATTGGAGTTTTTTCAATAGGAGGTATGGCGCCGCGTATGGAAATCAATTTTCAAATAATTTACCACGAACCACGCGAACGCCACGAACCCTAACTCCGATATTTACCGTAAAACTCTCATGATCCTTATTAATTTCATGGAATCTGAAGGTTAAAATGGTTTTTCTAACAACAAGTTCGTGATGGTTTGTGTGGTTTGTGGTAAAATTGATTTCCGTGTGGCGCCGCCAGCAATTTAAAGTTTATCTCTCATCACCTCAATTAGTGTCCAATCGGGAATACTAATCGATATTGCACCCGATTTAACCTCTATAAATGCTTAGCTTGCCTTCAAGAATTCTCACGCAGAGCACGCGGAGGCGCAGAGAACAGCGCGTTATTGTCTAATTCTGCGTCTTCTACTATGCTTTTTCTTATTATCATAATGAAAATAAACATGAAAGAAGCACTTTGTTTATAAATTACCTCAAGTCCTTTGCGCCCTCTACCTTCGGTTCTTAGGCGTCTCTGCGAGATTAAATTTTAAGAAATACAAGCGTTTGCACATAATGCCCCTTACTGACCCATTGATAAAATGTAACATATAAGTTACACTAAAACATGAAAGAAGTGCGAGAAACGGAGACTTTCAAGACATGGTTTTCAGACCTTCGGGATGCTCGCGCAAAATACCGTATTGACGTAAGAATTAAGAGGCTTGCGCTGGGAAACCCCGGCGATGTTAAGCCTGCCGGAGAAGGCATCTCTGAAATGCGTATCGACTACGGCCCCGGCTACAGGGTCTATTATAAGGACACCGGCAGGGAAATTATTATTTTGCTTTGCGGCGGTGATAAACGCGCGCAAAACAAGGACATTGAACAGGCGAAAGAGCTTTTACGAAATCTGGAGGTATAGCATGGGATCAGTTAAAACTACTGCATGGGATATGGCAGAGCATATCAATACCAAAGAGGACGTGATTGGTGTTCTTGAGGCCGCTCTTGAGGAAAACGATACCGCCTTATTGCTTGCGGTGCTAGGCGACATAGCCCGCTCAAAGGGCATGGCCCATATAGCAAAGGACTTAAACCTCGCGCGTGAAAGCCTTTACCGTTCTCTTTCACAGGACGGTAATCCTTCATTCAGTACTATCGTTAAAGTCCTGGACAATCTGGGCTTTCAGTTATGTATCAGACAGAAAGTACCGGCATAACGCAAATGTCGCGTGTATGGGGACTCCTATGATGTTAGGCTATGCGTCCGTTTGCTCATATTTTTTAATTGGGCATATTCTGGAAATAGCATCGATTATGGCAAGTTCACTTTTATATGTGAAATCCTTAGCGTGTGTTTTATAAAACTGATCTTTCGCATTTATCGCTATAAAACTAAATACATTCGCTCTGTTTTGAGTATCCGTGTGCTTAAACACGTATAGATTGAGTATATGCCCTAATTCATGAGCTATAATTATCCTTATATCGTTATCTTCGTTGCCCAGTAAATCAGGGTTATACCCTATTATAGAACCATAATTAAAATGCTGCACAAACCCTTTTATGTTTAATCTATGCATTGGACGCAGGATTATGGAATACGGATGCATATTCTTTCTGATAAAAGAGCTTTTTTGTTCATAGGAGAGTTGGTCGCTGTTTAAAATAGGCGTGATATAGCTTTGTTTAAAAGCATCATTGATCATATCCTCAATGGTAGAAACAAGGTGAGATAAATAGCGCAATTTTAATTTGTTATCTATATTTGAATTATAAAAAGTCTCATAATTTGTGCATGTCTCTGGATCGACCTTAAAATCTTTTGAGAGTTTATCAATTAAATCTTGTCTCACACCAAAAATCTCCAGGAACCGTCTAAGAAAATAAGTAATATATCTTCGTATTGCTGTTCTGCGGTTAGATTATATGGCGGAGCCGGTGAATAATTTTTAACACCCATACAAAGCTGTAAAAGCCCCATTTTTTCGGGAGCTTTTCTTATTTTAAATTTACTAAAGACTTCCTCAACCTGACTCTCAGAAGTGCAAGGGAATAACTGCTGGCTGATTTCGTTTGACAGCCTAATGGTTTCTGATAAAGTCATATTATTTCCTTCCTTAATATTTGGTTGTATTGGTTAATGCTGCCTATTAACCTCTTTATTTTCACTATTATAGTATAAACATTATTATAAAAAAAATGTCAACATTTTTTCATAAAATATCAGCAATTCTAAATTTGCCCCAACTACAAAGGCCCATCATCTTTACCCCTGACATATTGCAGGAATTCGGGCCAAGAGCTAAAGTATCGGCGGCGTATTAATACCCGCAAGGCTTCAAAAAATGCCA
>Ga0268262_10000405_pt1 | contig 57831 bp, 68 predicted proteins | sample TergutNc150P3_FD_190354 | JGI IMG/M metagenome (GOLD analysis project Ga0268262, IMG submission 190354) | Nasutitermes corniger P3 segment gut microbial community from laboratory colony in Florida, USA - Nc150 P3 (SPAdes) (version 2) | ecosystem: Host-associated > Arthropoda: Insects >... | reverse complement strand
GCCTTTTTTTCTTTCATGCTTAGCCCCATTCGGACGCCCTCCTTCAGGCATCCTTAGTTTAATTTGGGTAACATTTTCTATTTGAGGCATGAACTCTTTTCGGTAACATTTTTCATGAGGCAACGCGAGGTATTGCGAAAAGTTATATAAATGGAGTACAATTCAGGCATGGCTACCACGAAGCTGAGAAAGGACGAGCTTTCTAGTCCCGGCATAAATCAGATCCCTAATGAAAAAACTGTTTCAAGCAAACGAATAACCATTAAAGTTGGCAAAAAACCGCTTTCAAAAAGGGATGTAAGGCTTGCCGTACAAAGAGCTATCTCTATAAAAGAATCAGCGGTTAATAAACGCAAACATGTTATCGTTCAGAAAATAATGTCCAACTATGCAAAAAAAGAGGCAAATGTTGGTATTCCTTTGAAAGATGACGGTCAACAATTATTGGGAATACCCAATAGTTCCCGTATAAGGCCAGACGATGAGTCCCTTATGGATGCATTGTTGTCGATGGATATGAACGATACCCCAGAAGGTCGAAAAATACTCAAGTCAATAAAAAAAATAAAATAGATGGCTAATAAACCCATTGATTTTCCTATGTTCTCTGGCGTTGACGAAAATACATATCATGAGATGGGGGAAAAAATAATTGGGTATTTAAAAAGAGAAAAACTATCTAGATTTTTGAATATAGACACAAAGGAAATAATATTATCAGAGGAAACATTAAGAAACGTTATTGATTATGTTGAAAGGCGTCGTGTTTTTTATCATATTTTCTTTTCTGGTCATAGGATGAGCGAATTAACTGAAGGCGCAATTCTTTGCTATGGGATTGCAAAACTTCGTCCCTTTTTTCATATATGTGTTGATAAAAAATTATTAAATGTAAAAATAGGGCTTTGCCTTTTGACTGGTGCCGTTCATTATTATTATGAAAAAACAAAGCAAAAGTATTTTGTATCAGAACAAATACTTAATTATATATTCAATACTCTTATGTCGGAAACTATAAGCGAAGACTCATTGATAAATTTGGTAGAAAGTTTTTTTAAAGAAAATAAATGAAAAACCTATGTTCCCCTGAATCAGCAGATTTTTTTGAAAAATTAAAGGCCCATGCAGCACGCCGTGGCCAGGGCATTGATGCCTATTTCAGGGCGGTCTTTAGCGGCCAAAAGAACAAGGAAGCGTTCAACGGCTGGCGAAGGCGGCAGATATTTCCCAGGGCTGACGATGCCTTTATGCTGGCTCAGGACTTGGGAATTACTGTCGAGGAGCTTATTGCAGGGGCAGAAGGGGCGGAGTACGTCCGGGCCTGGGCCAGGAATAGCGGCGGGGTCTGGGAGCCGCCGGAGCGGATTGCGGATATTGTAAAGGGGCTTTCTGCCATGGGCGACAGGGAACTGTCAATGATTCGGGCTGTGATTGCGGCGGCGGGCGAGGGGACTGTCAAAAAATAAAAGCAGGTTTATCTAAATTTCTACCCAGGATTTATCTATAACTTTTCCATCCTGGAAAGTAACATCAATTGCCTTGTTCCCGAGCTGGAAATGCCACACTTCATATTTTCCAACGGAACACGCTTTAATATTCTTCCCATAATTTACCTATCCTTTCCGCCTTTCTGGCGGCTTTTTTCTTTTTCAACCAGCCACGAGATATATTCCCGGCTGCTCATTTCTTTACCTGCCGCACCAGATAGAATATCTTCCCATTCCTGGTCTGTGAATTTTAGCAGATGCGGCGTCCGCGGCGGGTTCCCGGTTTTGGGGCGTCCGGCTCCAGGCCGGGGCCCGCCGTGCTTGTTCTCGTTCATGCTTCTCTCAATTCTTCCACTGTATTTTACCACCGTGCTGTTCAACCCATTTTGCCAATTCCATAGAACTCTGGCAAGTAACATCGCCGATGGCTTTGCCGACCTTGTCAAAAATATTAAACCAGTACAGTAACTGTCCGTCACTCCAAAATACTGCTGAAAAGGTGTCATGTCCTGGAGAGAAATCCGGTTCCTTGTTTCTATACCACATATCAAGCGTTACCAATTTGTCCCCCTTTATGAACCCACCGTAACAGTTTCATAGCCAAGCTCCCGAGCCATAGCCTGGGCCTTTTTCTTGGCTTCGCTGTATTTCCCGTCAAACCAACGGGCCTTCAGTATATCCCTGGTATCGCTCCCCATCCAAAAAAACCAGCGATCGGCTCCTCTCGGTTTTCTGCCGTGGCTAAATTCATATTGGCGAGTATTCACTTCAACTTTCATGATGCCTCTCCCTGCTTCTTCCAGAAATCACTATGGTATGGGATTAACTGGATGTCAAAAATAACGTCAGGCATGAGCGTCTCGTACATGCTCTTTGCGACAAAAAACTTCATGTTATTAGGATTGTCCCGAACACGTATAAATATTTTGTCGTTTTCTTTTTCAGTCCAAGCTTTAAATTCGTTTTCCTCAAAGTTATTTTGCAGTGAGGTTTTAACCTGGTTAAAAATTGTACTGGTTACTTTCATTATTTTTCTCCTTTTACTTGGTGATACCAAGATTCACTATTAACAATTGAAGTTGCTCAACAACATGGGTAACCGGGCCGATGTGGTCCCAAGTTATTTTTTCTTCGGGCTTGCATTCCTGGTTGTCTACAAACCAGCTCAAAAGCTCAAGGCCATCATTGACTCTTGTAAGCTCCGCCTTAAAGGTATTGACCGCTTCTTCGTTTTGGTGTGCAAATAATTCCAGCTTTTCAGCCTCGTCTTCCGGATAGATTTCCATGATTTCCCCTTCGATCATTTCATGCCCCCTTCGCCAGTTCGGGTTCTATGGCTGAGGCGTACTTGGGATACACTTCTTCAAGTTCTTCTAAATTGCCGTAGTACTCAATTCCGAATGCACAGCAAACCTCGAAACCGCCATTCCTGTCGCCACTCAGATAATTAACCACAATCGTTTGATCTTCTTCAAACTCAAAAACCGTTGCCTTCTGCTTTATCATCTTTGTTCTCCTGTTATGGTATGGCCCTGCATTGCCGGGCCATTGTCTTTATGCAACCGCCAAAGCATTTATGGCAGGCAGTTTTTCCTCAAGGGCCTTGACCTGGGCTTCAAGCTCGGAAATCCGTTTATCCCTCCATTTTAGGTTTTCACGCAGGTCCAAATTATCTTTATTCAGATTTCTGATTGTTTCCCCTCGGCTCTTGGTTGCCAGCGCCCTCTTGTCGAACAAATCCTGAATCCCGCCGTTCTTGAGCCAAATCTTTACGAACTTGTCCTTGTCCACGGATTCAGGCATTCCCATATAGGCCGCCTCAATCAGTTCGTACTCCTCACCGGAAACAACCAGCCCGGTCCGTTTTTCAAATTCTTCTTTCATCATAATTGACCTCTCCCTTAAAGTAGGTTACTTTCAAGGGGTGGTGGTTTCCAGGACCATCACGCCCTGGGCAGCCGTTCCTTAACAAGGGGTTCTGGCTGCCCCTCTTGATTATAGTATATACCATAATCAATTAGAGTGTCAACGGAAAAAACGAGAAAAAACAAATTTTTTGATGTTTATTTGCCTGTATTAATAATATAGAGGCTTTACCCTGTTTTTTGGCCTGTAAACGGGCTTTCCTGCGTATTATCCGCAATTTTCCCTATTTTCTTGCCCATTTTATTGATATGGTCGGCTGTGTCGTGCAGGTAGCCTTTAGTTGTTTTCAAGTCGGAATGACCCAGCATGTCCTGTATCTGGCGAAGGCTTACCCCATCGCCTTCCAGGGCCGATGCCAGGGAGTGCCGGCTTCCGTGGGGAACGATGTCCCGGCCTGCCAGGTCTATGCCCGCCGCCGCAATCCACCTGGGCAGCCATCGCCGCATGTAATGGGAGCCCGGCAATTTGCCCTGGGCATCGCAAAAAACAAACTCGTGTTGACCGTAGGAAGCCCATAATTCTTTTATAGCTTCCTGAAGCTGGACAGGAAAAGCAATCTCACGTTCCTTGTGCCATTTCGGGTCTCCCAAGCTTTGTTTGTTTTTATTGCCAAGGCATTGCCAGGCATGGCGTATATTGATCCTCGGGATTTTCCAATTAAGGTCTTCCGGCTTTAAGCCCAGTATTTCCCCGCGGCGCATCCCGGTCCAGAACATCGCCGCCGCCAAGGCCCGGTCAAGTGGATCGGTAATGACACCTGGCTCAAACAGCTTTCTTATTTCCCATACATCAAGAATATCCCGCTGCCTAGCCGTTTTACATTTCGGCGGCTTTATCCGGTCGAAGGGATTCCGCCATGTTTCATGCGTCTGACCGTATTCGTTAAACGCCATGCGGACAAACTTTACTATAAACTCGTAAGTCCGGGTACCGGCGATGACACCGCCACCGCGGTTCTTATCCTTATCCTTATCCTTCATTCCCAGACGGCCCATGAATTCAAGGCAATGGGTCTGCTCCACTTCACGCATTTTGATCTCGCAGAAGGGATCGCCTTTGACGTGCTTTGCATATCCGTTCCGGTACATTTCAATCGTCGAAATGGAATAGCGGGATCCTTCGCCAATGATTCGCGCCGCCCTAGGGTTATCGTCAAGAGATATAAATTTCTCAAGCCATTGGCCGATTTTTATTGTGTCGGTGCTGACAGTAACAGTTCCAGTCTGCAATTGGTTTTTAAGAAAATCAATCAAAGCCATCGCGCCGTTATCCGCAGCGGTCTGGTTCTTCGGCTCCCGGTACGGGGCAAGGCAAGCCGGCAAATGGCAGAAACTCTTACGATGCCATTCCCGGCATATAGATTCGGGAAGTCCTGAAACGGGGTTTATAGAGAGGATAAAGGTTCCAGTATCTTTACGCCTCTGCGCATTGTAGGCTCGTGGTAACCTGGACATGGCAGTCGCTCCTCGTGGGGAGAAAATAATCGCACGATAAATGCACGATGCCATTCGTTCCAGATTTTTTGACATGATGTTCAAAGAATCATGTCTTCCATCTCTATATATTACAAAGACTTACGAATAGCGGCTGATCGGAGTCGAACCGACGTCTTCAGCTTGGAAGGCTGAGATAATAGCCGTTATATGACAGCCGCAAGTGCTTTAATTATCTATAGGAAGAATGATTTTGTCAAGTTCCGCAATAATCAGCCTGACAATTTCAGTCGGGTCTATATCGTCGGTGTCAACTATTAAATCCGCGACGGAATAATCATCGTTGTTAATATTATAAATTCTTAAATAACGCTCGTGATCCTGCTTGTCTCTTGAGGCTGTAAACTCCGCCACATCCGCCAGAGACTCCCCTTCCCTGCCCTGTATACGCTTTGCCCTGGTCTCCGCCTGAGCCGTAAGAAACACCTTTAAATCGGCTTCAGGCAGCATCCACATTGCCAGCCTTGAGCCCAGGACACAGCCGCCTTCTTCCCTTGCCATTTCAACTTGACGGGTGTCAACTTCCTTGTCCCAGGAATCGTCCTTTGCCGCCAAAGCAAGCACCTCTTTAAGGCTTAAACCTTTTTCCTGCGCCAGGTTACGGAAAGTGAAATTAATAAACCTGACACCCAGAGTGTCCGCCAAAAGGCGGCTTACCGTGGTGTTGCCGCAGCCGCTTTTTCCCGAGACCGCTATCTTTAAATCTTTTTTATTTTTTTCACTCGACATTCCTTAACTGCTCCCTGATATTTTCCAAAGCGTTTTTCATTTCAACCACAATCCGGCTTACTTCAAGCATCGGCGTTTTGGAACTAATTGTATTAACTTCGCGGTTTATTTCCTGGGAAAGAAAATCCAGTTTCTTGCCCGGGCTTGGGTTTCTTTCCATTTCCAGGCGGAATTCCTTTAAATGGGACGAAAGCCTGGAAAGCTCCTCGGAAATGGTGTACTTCATCAATAGAACAGCGGTCTCAGAAAGAATGCGGTTTTCGTCGATTTTATCTCCCAAAAGCTCTGCAAAGCGGGAACGCAGATTTTCCTTTATAACTTTTTCGATCTCAGGCACGTAGGAGCTTATGCCCCGCACAGATTCTTCCAAAACTGCGATATGGGCTAGTATATCCTCCATCGTGTGCCGGCCTTCCCGTTCACGCTCGGCTTCCGCCTGATCCGACGCTACAGCAAGAACGCTCTCAATGAAACAGCGGTACTTTTCAACGTCCCTGTCCGTTTCAGTTTCCAAAACTCCTTCAAGGCCCAGAAGAAGGTCAAGACCCGCTTCCTGTTGTAAGCCCAAAGTTTTGGCAAGTCTCTCGATCGCGTCTTTGTAATTCAACGCGGCGGTTTCATTTATCGAAACCGAAAGCGGAACTCCTTCTTCTTTTACCCTTATTCCAACTTCCAGTTTTCCCCTTGAAAAACGGGAATTAAGGTATGCCCTTATAGACGGCTCAAGGGAAGATAGCCAGAAAGGAAGGTTGATTGAAAGATCCAGAAAACGGCTGTTGTATCCCTTCATCTCAACTGAAACCGTAACATTATCTTTGGATTCTTTTTTGTAAGCGTAGCAGGTCATGCTCTTCATAGGTTTCTTCCCTGAGTGTTATTGAATTCATTTTTATAGTAAAACTCAAAGAGTTTTTTACCAAGTCTCCAGTTGTCCCCAGCGCCCATGGTTATAAACAGATCCCCGCTTCTTAGTATTCCCTTCATAAGCTCAAAACCGTCATCTACTTCTTCGGCATAAATCACCCGCTCGCCATAGTTTTCTTTTGTCCTTTCAAAAAGCGTACGGCCCGTAACGCCTCCCTTGTAAACTTCCCTGGCGGAAGCGTAAATTTTATGCAATAAAATTAAATCGGCGTCGTTGAAACATGAGGCAAATTCGTCAAACAGCGTCGCCGTTCTTGTAAAAGTATGGGACATAAAACTTATAACCAGCCTGCGCCGTGGATAAAACTCTTTTAGGCCATGGAGGGTTGTTTTTACCGCCGTCGGGTGGTGGCCGTAATCGTCCATAAAAAGGATCCCGCCCGCCTCGCCCAGAATCTCCGACCTTCTTTTTGAACCAGAGAATTCTTCCAAGGCTTTTCTGACCCCTTCCCTTCTCTCTTCATTCCAGCCACTGTCGCCTTCATTTCCATATTCTTTCTTTACAAGAAGCGAACACAGGGCAATTGCCGCCGCCGTATTGAGGGCCGTATGCCTTCCGGGTATGCGGATCTTTAATTCGCCCGGAAAACCGTTAAGCGCCATCACTACCCTCTCATTAATAACCTGATAGCTTTTTATCTGATAATCACCCTGGGCGCTAAAACCATAGGGGACAAGAATAATTTCCGGCCTTTCTTTTTTGAGGGACGCTGCGACTTCGGACGCGCCCGGATCATCGGCGCAGTAAATAAGCTCTCCGCCAGGCGGAAGAAGCCTTCCGTATTCAATAAAGGCGTCCCTGATGTCTTCGTAGCGCGGGTAATAATCCTGATGATCGCTTTCCACGCTGGTCAGTATAATTCTTCGCGGATGAAAAGACAAAAAATGCCGCCTGTATTCGCAGGTTTCGGCCGCAAAGTATTTATCCCCCAGGTTTAGCGTACAGCGGCCCCCAAAGCCGTTAACGGCGCTCCCAACCAGAACCTGAGCCGGTACGCCCGCGCCCCGAAACAAGGTACCCGCAAGGGCGGTTGTAGTGGTCTTGCCGTGAACTCCGGTTATCCCCGCCGAATCAAAACCGGCAGAATACGCCCCCAGAGCGTCGGTATACTTACAGACAGGAATGCCGCACCTGGCGGCCTCGGCAATTTCAGGATTCTCTTCGGGCAAGTAGGCCGCCGAATGAACAACCATATCGGGAGTATCTTCTCCCTTCCCGATGTGCTCTGGCTTAAAGGATTCGTAAAAAGGTATCCCCAGCTCTTTCAGAATGTCATCGGTATAAAAAACTTCTTCGCGATCCGAACCTGACACAACCATCCCCCGGTTGTGCATCAATTCGGCAAGGGCGCACATACCGGTACCTTTTATACCGACAAAGTAAACTTTAGCGCCCTTTTTCAATATCTCCCGGCCTGTCCCCAAGGCTTTTTCTGAACCCATAAGATATGGTATATAAGAAATATATGCTTGCTTCAACACCTTTCGCAAACGCTACGGAAGTCTACAACTGGCTTTCAACCTTCATCAATCTTGAAAAGGACCGGCAGCGATGGAATTTCAAGCTTGACGTGATGAACGCCCTTGCCGAAATTGCCGGACACCCGGAAAAATGCGCCCCGGCTTTTCACGTTGCGGGCTCCAAGGGAAAAGGCTCCGTAACTGGGATGATCGCGGCCATTCTTGAGGCAGCGGGCATAAGAACCGCCCGCTATGCTTCCCCCCATGTAAGCGATTTCAGGGAAAGGATCACGCTTGGAAACAGCTTTTTTGACGAGGAAACCTACGCCCTTGCGGGAAGGGAGCTAATGGAACTTACAAAGCAGGTTAAGTTAAATAACGGTGAAAGGCTGAGTTATTTTGAGCTCTTTACCATGTGGTTCTTCCTTTGCGCGCGCCTTTCCCGCTGTAACGCCATGGCGGTAGAAACCGGCATGGGCGGAAGGCTTGACGCCACAAATATCCTTGATCCCCTGGTGTCGGTGATAACCATCATCGAGCTGGAACACACCGAATACCTGGGAAATACCATTGCCGCCATTGCCGCTGAAAAAGCCGGAATAATAAAACAAGGCCGCCCCCTTGTTCTCGCAGAGCAATCCGCGCAGGCGGCGCATACGGAGTATGCGCTCGAGGTATTCAGGGAACACGCGGAGCGCCGCGCCAGTCCTATGTTTTATTTCCCCGACTGCGCGGAGATTAAAAACCCCCGTGTTGAAAAAAACGGGACTACCTTTGACCTGGTCTTAAAAGGCGAAACTATTCCCGGCCTTTTTGTACCCATAGCCGGTGAAGTTCAGGCGAAAAACGCAGGGCTCGCGGCGCTGGCGGTAAAAACCGCTTTTCCCGATCTTCAAAACAACTGCCTTTACAAGGGACTTAGCGCCTTCTCACTTCCCGCCCGCTTTGAGAAAATTTCATCTGCGCCGATTTTTATTGTTGACGGCGCTCATACCAAAACCAGCGTTAAGACCTGCCTTGACACTTTTACTTCGCTTTACGGTAACGGCGGCATCCTGCTTTTCGGCTGTGCGGAAGGAAAGGACGTTCTTTCCATGGCGGATCTTTGCGTTTCCCGTTTTTCGCGGATCATTATCACAAGGCCCGGAACTTTCAAGAAAAGCAACGTCGAGGAAATATACGCCGCTTTTGTTCAGGCGGCGGAAACTCAAAAAATTCACCCTGAAATAATTTTTTTACCGGAAACAGAGGAAGCGGTTGACATGGCAATTCGGCTGGCTGCGCAACACGGGCTTCCGGCGCTTGGAACGGGATCTTTTTATCTTGCGGGAGAGATTCGAGGCAAAATGAAATTATTTTTTTAAAAAATTAGCCAGTTCAATTAATTCAAGATGAACGGTTTTAATTTTCTTTTCATTATGTAGTTCTATTGGGAACCATTCCTTGGCTATTTCCCTTAAAAAATCAGCTTTGTGTTCCAAAGAATGACTTTGCCTTAGTATTCCGTAAAGCTCATCCTGATCAACTGAACTCTTGTCTTCTTTACTTTTTCCTGATTGTAAAGAAGTCATATTTGCCAATCCGCATCTATATGCATAATTTATAGCTTCTTCAACATCATCAAAATCAGTACCGGCTACATTAATACTAAATTCCAATTTAGTAGATATATGATGTTTAATACTCTTGTCGTTAAATTTACTAACTAATTCTTTATCAACATTACTTAGCATATTAGTTTCGCTCATACTTACTCCTTTAATAGCCATCACTCAAATCGTAATCACGTAAAAAAGATTACAAATTCGGAATTGGTTGTATTTATATTATTCACTATCCGTTCATTTTTGTCAAGGCGGGGATTGAATAGCCCCTCTTCTCCCCAGTTGATGGATCAGCAAACGCTAGAGAGCAGGCCCTTAAAGCAAGCCAAGCATTTCCAAACCCTATGCCGCCGTAAAGGGCGTCGTTCAGTATGGGCATACCAAGCCAGGCAAGATGGCATCTAATCTGGTGACGGAACCCCCTGCTTATCCTGAGCCTGAGGGACAGGCAGTTTCCAAACCCCCCGGCCATAGAACCGAAGGTAGATGTTAATTTGCTTTCAAGAACCTCAGTGATGTAAAGCTTCCGGGGCCTGTTGTTTTTTGCATCGCCAAATAAAACCGGGCGCACGGCTTTCCTTCCCGGGCCATAGGGCCTAAAGGCGCTTGTGATTTCAACAGCGTTTCCTGGTTGTAATTCCGGTTTCTCTTTTGGAAAACCGGGCATGGCAATTCCGCTTTCCACAGTCAACGCGCTGTATTCTTTAAGAATTTTTCCCTGCGCCTGCTGTTCAAGCAGCGCTTCCATGCCAAGCTTGCTCCTTGCAAGAAGCATCAGGCCATGTGTCTCGTAATCCAGCCTGTGAAGCAGGCCGCCCTCGCCTTTATTCCTGCCGCTTAATTCGCCAACTTCAGGAAATATCCGCACACACCAGGTAAAAAGCGACTCTGCGGAAGAAGCTTGCGGGGCTGAGTGCATACGTGGAGGCTTATAAACAATCAAAAAATCTTTTTCTTCCTCAAGAACCTGGGGCATATTGATCCCATCACTAAAGCTCCACTTGTCTATAGAAATAGATCTATTACTTTGCAACATCTAATATCTTACTCCATAATTTTTTTACGTCTTTTGAACCTAAGGTAGAGACACACAAGAAATTCCTCACGCAGAGCTCGCAAAGAACGCAGAGTCCTTGTTCGATAAATCTTGGTTATACAAGATATTCTATTTTTAGAATAGGGATATTGAAAGAATAACGATAATATATCTAACAACAACTTTGCGCCTCTGCGCCTTTGCGTGAGGATATTTTGAAATAATGTATTGAAAACCTTTTCATTCATTTATTTCTTCTACGTGAGAATAATTTCCCGAAACCGTTCCGGTAACGGCGTTCTGAAAGTTGTTCTTACATTGGACGGTAAAACCAGCGAAAGCCTTTTTGCGTGAAGCATCAAAGTTGAGCCTGGAAACACGGAATCACGCAAGCCATAAATCGGATCGCCAAGAACGGGATTCCCAAGGTATTTTAAATGAACGCGAATCTGGTGTGTTCTTCCTGTCTTTGGCCTGAGTAAAAGGAGCGAGTATCTGCCGTAAGAGCGAATAACTTTGAAATACGTTAAACTCTTTCTGCCATCAGTGTCGGAGACGGTGAAAGTTTTCCGGTCGCGGCGGGAACGTACAATTCTCTTTTCAATGCGGCCTTCTTTTTCCCTGGGGCAGCCTTGCACCAGGGCGGCGTAAGTCTTGCGGACTGTCCTATTCTTAAACTGCTCCGAAAGAAAAGCCAGGGCTTCATCGTCCCATGCGGCAATAATGACGCCGGATGTGTCCTTGTCCAGACGGTGCACAATGCCGGGCCTCAGTCCGGCCAAACTGCCTATAGAATATTCATCGGGTGTAAAATGAGGCAAACGTCCGGTACTTTTTAGCTTCCGGTAAAGAAGGGCGTTTGCCAGTGTACCCTGCGAATTTCCCGCGCCCGGATGTACCACCATCCCCTGGGCCTTGTTCACTACAATTACCCTTTCATCTTCATAAATCACATCCAGGGGGAGTTCCTGGGGAATTAAAAACGGACTTTCAGACTCAAGCCACGAAAGATCAATTTGTTCTCCCCCTTTAAGAACATGGGAGATCTTTACAGAGCGGCCGTTTAAGCGGGCTTCAAGGCTTCTTGCCTTAATCTGGGAACGTGAAAGAATTTTAAGGCGCTCCGCTACGTAACGATCAAGCCTTAGTCCCGGTGAAAGCGGATCCTCCACAGTGCAGGAAAAAGACGGCATCATTCCTTTTTGGGAAGCGCATTGGCTTCCTCATCATTCAGAGGCCTTCGGATAATAACAGGAGTCCCATCGGGAAGGTTTCCCTGTTCCCTCTCCAGAATGTTTCTTTTGTAGCGCATAATGCCGTAGTCAATAAGGGCGATTATAACAGCGCCGCCGGCGGCAATGCCAAGGGTCAGGAATTTTTCATCATTTGTCTTTTCAATCGTACCGGCGGAATTTAACGGCCACGGGGCGTACCGCATATTATTGCCGTGGGTCGCCCAGCGGTAAGTGTCAATGCCGAAATTCGAAAAAAAATACATAAAGGGAAACGACCCAAAAGCTACAATTTCTGCCCGCCTGAGATCCTTTGCCCAGAGGGGAAATTCCGACATATCGAACTGGACAGATGAATTAACATTACCTGTTTGTGAGTAAACTTTTAATATTAGACCGCAAAAGAAGAGGATTAAGAAAAAAGTCCTTATTTTTTTCATGCTCAACCTTCCCCAAAAATGGCTGTTCCCAATCGAATCAGGGTCGAGCCTTCTTCAATGGCGATTTCATAATCGTTTGTCATACCCATCGAAAGGCAGGACCAATATCCGCTGAAACGTTTTTCAAGCTCATCCCTGGCAAGAACAAGGCTTCGAAAAGACGAACGGACAAGAGCCGTATCCTGAGTAAACGGGGCCATAGTCATAAGCCCCACCGGACGCAAGCCGGGAAAGGATAAAACTTTCTCCGCCGCCCTCAACAAGCTGTCCATATCGGGAAACCCGATTTTGGTTTCTTCCCCGGTGTGGTATTCCAACATGATCTTTATAGGATTTTCCGCGTTGGCGGTCAAGGCTCCCAGCTCTCCCAGTTCATCGATGATGGAATCCCTGTCTATTGACTGTATGCAGTCAAAAAAGGCCGCAGCTTTCTTCGCCTTGTTGCGCTGAAGGGGGCCAATAAGGTGAAGCTCGGCGCTTCCGTCTTTCCGGCGGTTTTCCCAAAACTTTGAGAATTTTTCCGTTGCTTCCTGAACACGGCTTTCCCCAAATAAGCTTATCCCGGCTTTGCAGGCGGCCTCCACCGCCTCAACGCCGTGGAATTTCGTAACCCCCATGAGCCTAATCTCCTGCCGTTTGCGTCCCGATCGGGCGCAGGCCGCTTCAATTTTCTCTTCGATAAAATTAATTTTTTGAGCAACGCTACGCGCAACCTTCTCGGCAATATCAAGAGCCATTTGAAACAGTTTCCTCCAAAAACGCCGCCAGAGCGGCAAACTCAGGCATACCCAGGGTCTCCGCCCGTCTGTCCCCTGAAATTCCCGCCTTCGTTAAGGTTTCCCCGGCGGCTTCCCCTGCGGAAAGAAAAACCTTTCCTGAAAACCCCGCTTCCATTATAACAGAAGAAGCAAAGGCCGTTAAAGTGTTTCTGAGCGTCTTTCTGCGGGCAGAAAAAAGGCTCCGTACTAGGGGGTAAAAAAGTTTTGGGAGCTTTTCCGGCTGGGGAATTACATCCATGCGCACACCCTGGGAATCAACCCTTGGAGCCGGGTAAAACGAAGAAGCCTTTATTACTCTGAGCAGCTTTACTTTGTAGACCGATGAACACAGCACCGAAAATGAAGAATAATCGGAGGAACCTGGGGCGGCTGCCATTCGCAAGGCGACTTCCCTTTGCACGGTTATGACGACGCGCTTAAAAAAACGGGCCCTTTCAATAAAACCGGCAATCAGAGCCGCGGCGATGTTATAAGGCAGGTTCCCGAAGAGGAAAAGCTCATCGTCAGTTACATCGACTGTCTCCCATGTTTTTAATATGTCCCCTTCCACAAGACGAAATGAGCATCCGGTACCGTCGGAATGATCCCCAAAAAATTCCCGTAAAGCGCGTGCAAACGCGGGATCAACTTCAAAGGCCGTAACCTGTGCGCCGCGTTTCAAAAGGCTATCCGTCATTGCGCCTAACCCCGCGCCTGCTTCCCAAACCTTTGCCCCTGCAGGCAATTCCAGAGCGTCAAGCAGCATGGAACGCTCGTAAGGGTTTATCATAAAATTCTGGCCGAATTTTTTCCTCATACCTATTCCGCGCTCTTCGAGAAACGCTTTTAACTCTCTTGGCGAATCGTAATTAATTAAAGGGGGCAACGCTGTTCCTATAACGCCCGTTCCGTGTATGGAGAAAATAAATCAAGAGGCAAATGATAAGGGAAAAAATCAAAACTGTAACAGGGTTTGAAGCTGAAAATCCGGGAACGCGTCCTGCCAGGCCGACAAATAATTCCAGCAAACGGTAAATACGGGCTAGAATAAAGTCAAAGATATTCCAGACAGGGAAGGGCAAAAAACTTGCCGCAAGAGCTGCCAGCGACAAAATCATAAAAATCGACGCTACGGGCGCGGCTATAAGACCCGCGAGAATTCCTATCGGCCTGACAGAAGCAAAATACAGGGCGACTACAGGAGCCGTAAAAACAAACGCCCCTACGGAAGCCGAAAGGCCCGCGCCAAGAACCTCAGGCAGCCTTCCACGGAACAAATCCCGCACGGCCTCGCCCAGAGTGAGTATGCCCAGCAAAGCCAGATAAGAGAGGATGAAAGAAAGGGATGCGCCTGTTTCACCCTGGAAGAGAAGCTGAATCATAAAAGCCATGCACAAAAGGGATAAAGGCCTGGCCTTTAACAGACCCCAAATCGCGAAGGTTCCTATAAAGTACATTATCGCCGCCCTGACCAAAGAAGGCTGCGAACCCGCGACAAAAACGTAAACGAGAACGAAAATAGCCCCGACCAGCGAAGCCCAGCGGATTCCAAGGGGTTTGCGGATCAAAAAAGCAAGAATACCGGACAGGATAGCCAGGTGCATTCCGGAAAGGGCTAAAATGTGCGTACAGCCGGAATTCCTGAAGCCATCCGAAAGTTCTACATCAAGGTCGTCCCGCATACCCAATAGCAGGGCCGAAGCCAACCCGCCCCAGATCGGCGGCTTCGCAGCCAGCCCCCTGCTATTCCGGCCGTTTTGAAACCTTTCCAGCAAAGCGGCGCGGGTACGCGTACGGAAAATTTCCACGGCAGGCGCGGGCTTTACTATGTGAACCGAAACCGCGTTAAACAGAGTTCCACGGCCCGTACCCTGGCTTGTAATTGAAAAAGCCCCGTCAACGTAAACTTCACAGCCCCTTCCGAATTCCTTAAGCCGGTTTATGCTTTCCGCCGGGAAAAAAACGGTAACCATTCCCCGGCCTGACGCGCGAAGACCGTCCCGGCCTGTACATCCCCGGAGCTCGATCACCCCCATTCCCGAGCCGCCTCTGGCATTGCGGGCATTTTGCAAAAACCTTGGGTCCTCACGGAGTATCCCGGAGATGGCGGTTACCTTTTCCCTTTCCAGCCCCATTTCGACAGAACCGGAAAAAGACCTTCGCGCCGCAATGCCCAATGAAAAACCTATGGCCGCCGCTGTCGCGAGAATGCCGATTTTTTTGAAAAGCATGGATTGGGTACCGGGAAGGCTGTTTAGGGTTCTGAAAAAGCCGTCTATTATTAATAAAACCAAAAGTAAACACAAAAAGAAATATTGCCCAAAAGAAGAAGATATTAACAGGGGATAAGCGTAATAAGAGACCGCCATGGCAAACGCCGCAGATACCGGAGGATATATCGTTCTTTACTCCTTAGAACTCGGTCCCCGAAACATCGGAGTCGGCGGCAAGCAATTCCGCGCCGCCTTCTTCCGGCTCAATTTCCGCGACCATTTCCGCAGCTTCCTCTCCCAGCATCCTGAAGGGAAGCTCCTCTTCTTCTTCCGGAAGCACGCCGAAAACTTCTCCCAGTATCTGATTCCTGATCTCTATAGGCAGGGGATCAGCTTCAACATGCAGCAGGGATCTGTTAAATTCTTCCTTGTAATCAACCGAGCGGACGGTACCGGCTATGCATACAAGAGAATTATTCAAAGAAAACTGGGCCTTAATACGCAAGCCCGGCTGGGCTTTCCCTCCGATTGATACGGCATAGCCGGAATCTGAAAGATTCTCAATAAAACATTTGACGCCGGGGTTATCTTCTACTTTGTTTAAATCTTCTTCGTTATGAACCGGGTAAAGATAGGCCGCCTTATGCTTTTTTACGCGGACAGATTTCCGCTTTTGGGTTCTAAAAAGAGAATCGGTGTGAGAAATCTTAAGAGAGGCAATGCCTTTGGAAAAGACTTCATCCAGAACTTCCGAGTCAAAAACATAACCCGCGTCCTCATCCCTCCAGAAGTATACGGAAATCTTTGTCCCCAGCCAGGAAAAAGTTGACGGCAGTTTTTCGTTTACCGGACGCGAAATTGCAATGGAACCGTTGCTGTTTTTTATGATTTGTGATTTATAAACCCCGTAGCCTTTTACAAGAATCCGCAAATCCTGCCCGTCGCTTATCTGTCTGGAATTGGAAATACCGTTTTTTATCCTTGGTTTTTCCATCTCGATTTTCTTTCTGAATTCATACAGCCTGGACAGAAAGTCCTGGTTTGCCTTTTCGTTTTCAGTCCCTGCAAAACGCAGGCTCCTGACCAGGTCTTTTATGCACGTATCCAGCTGCTTCTGGGAAAAAAACAGGGTTGTCGGATCTTCCAGTTTTGATTTGGCAGCCAGGCGCTGAAGAAGCTCGATTTCCTTGAAAGAAAAACCCGCATCCTTTCCTTTCGCGTAAAATTGAACCCAGCCCTTTTTGTCGCTGTCGGTTGCCGAAAGGAGGACAATCAGTAAAACAGAAACAGCTATGGCAATAAGCAAAACTGGCAGCAACATACTATATCAATTTCCCGGTAGTACTGTTATAATCATAGTATAATATATATCGGCAAAAGAAAACTGTCAAAAGGAGAATCAGAACAAGTTCTGGCGGTATAAATTCCGTCGGAACAAGTTAGAGTAAATATGGAGCCTTTGATTTTGTATTTTGTTCTCTTTTTTCCCGGAATTTATTCAACAGCTACGTGGGAATGGAATAAAATCGCGGAAACAATCCCGTTTTCCGTAGTCAGGGAACTTGGCAGAACCTTAACCTATACAATTCCGTCACTGGCTCTGTTATGGTACATCTTTCCGGACAAAAAAGGCTTTTCGACCCTGAAACAGGAAAAACCCAAAATACGGGATTTTCTTCCGTTTGCCATAGGCCTTCCCGGCCTTATTCTGATAGGCCTGGGCGTCTCATTTCTGGTTTCTTTTTTCTATCTGCGATATGGACTGGCCTTGCCCGTCAAGGTTGAAGCGCCGGTTTCAGTTTTGGGCTGGATTGTAATTGTTTTTTCCTGCATGGGAACCGGTTATCTGGAAGAGAGCTATTTCAGATGCTACCTTCTTACAAAACTTGAAAAACAGCAGCCAAGAGTATCCATAAGGATTATTTTTTCAACCATTCTTTTTTCTCTCTGCCACATTTTTGAAGGCCCCTGGGGTATAATAAACGCAACGCTTGCGGGCTTTTTTCTTTCGTGGCTTTATAACAGGTTTAGATCCCTTCACGGGGTAGCATGGGCCCATGGGGCCTATAATATTTTTGTTTACTTTATAGGAGGCATAGTATGAAAGTAGGAACAGTCAAAGAAATCAAAAAACACGAATACCGTGTCGGCTTGACCCCAAACGCGGTGGAAGCGTTCAAAAACGCCGGAAACACGGTTTTTGTGGAGAAAGGCGCCGGTGAAGGATCAGGCTATACCGATGATCAGTACATCGCCGCCGGCGCGAAGATCCTGCCGACAGCCAAAGATGTATGGGCGGAAGCCGAAATGGTGATTAAGGTTAAGGAACCGCTTGAAGCCGAATACGGCCTAATCCGCGAAAACCAAATCCTGTACACCTATCTGCACCTTGCGCCGGATAAGCCGCAGACCGAAGCGCTGCTAAAGGCGAAGTGTATAGCCGTCGCTTACGAGACCATCAGGGACAAAAAGGGGCAGCTTCCCTGTCTTAAGCCCATGAGCCAGATTGCGGGCCGTCTGGCGATACAGGAAGGGGCAAAATACCTTGAAAAGCCAATGGGCGGCAGGGGCGTACTGCTCTCCGGCGTTCCCGGCGTTCCTCATGCGGAAATCGTGGTGCTGGGTGCGGGCGTTGTCGGAGCGAACTCGGTTAAAGTCGCGGTGGGAATGGGCGCCCATGTCACGGTTGTGGATATTGACCTTGATAAGATGGAATACCTCGAAGACATCTACGGTTCAAAAATTACCACGCTCTATTCAACGCCGGAAAATATCTATGACATTCTACCCAAGGCGGATTTGGTTATCGGCGCGGTTCTTATTCCCGGTTCCTCGACCCCCAAGCTCATCCAAAACAAACATCTGCCCAATATGAAAAGAGGCTCGGTTATCGTGGATGTCGCCATTGATCAGGGCGGTTGCACCGAGGCAAGCCGTGTTACTTATCATAACGAACCGATCTATGAGCAGAACGGCGTAATGTTTTATTGTGTAGGCAATATGCCAGGCGCGGTAGCCTACACTTCGACAAACGCCCTGGGCAATTCCACTCTCCGCTACGGTCTTTCCATAGCGAAACTTGGAGCGGAAGCGGCGCTGAAAAAGGACGCCGGCCTTTTGGAAGGGCTAAACGTTTATAAGGGCCTTGTTACCTACAAGGGCGTCGCTGAAGCGCATGGGATGGCATATACTGCGGCTTCTGAGGTGATTAAGTAATAATCCTGTGAAGGAAAGCTGGCTATGCCAGCTTTCCTTCACAATACAGGACACAACTAATAGCACGAAAGAAAGGAACTATAAAAGGGAACTATCAGTATGAAAAAATTTATTTCCGACTTACCACATAACGATGCTTCGGTAAGTCCTATAGACGATTATAGCAAAGCGAAAAAATTCCAGTACATATCCATCGGCGATCATTATTTTTTTTATAGGTGGCTGTTATTTATGATCAGGTATATCCCCGTAAAAAGCATTGCGCGGTGTTATATAAGAGTGGATACCTGTACTGCCGGTTGTTGCTGCGCCAGTGTGCCTTTTGACTCAAAATCTCTTGTACTGGTTACAGATGACGGCAAGCAGAAAAAACTGTGGCTTGATAACAGAACCGTTCTTGATTCCATCATAGAAGAATTGAAGCTAAAGAACAATAATATAGCCGTAGGCTACGTTCAGAAAACCGTACAAAATAATGGACATCCCAGTATGGCGTAAACTATGTTCCTGAACCTTGAACACAGAAAGACGCACAGGGATATAGAAGTATCAATTATATATCCTGAAAAAAATAAAACCGTTGAAAGACTTGTCTCATTTATCAATTCGCTGAGTGTTAAAATAGAAGGTTATACGGAAGACGGCATAAAGCAGATAAACGCGCCGGATATATATTATATTGAGAGTGAAGACAAAATAGCGGTAATTTTCTGTGAAAAAGGATATTACAGAACAAAATACCGTTTGTATCAAATTAATGAAAAATTAAACGGATTGGGGTTTGTTCAAATCAGCAAATATTGTCTGATTAATATAAACAAGCTTGATAAAGTAATACCTTTGTCCAACAAGCGCATGGAAGCAATATTGAAAAACGGGAAACGGGTTTTTATTACCAGAAAATACCTATATGATATTAAGAAGATGTTACAGGAGAATCTGGATGAAAAGTGATAATTTTAAGAAACTTATTTTATATATATTTGCCAGCACAGGCGCGGTATTGTTTCTTTTAGCGGTTTATATCCTGTTCAAAGGAGATAAATATATCGACGCAAGCACTATTTTAGAGATAACAGGGGCAAATATAGTGATAACTACAGGTCTTTTTTTTACTCACAAAATTGAGTTTCGCTATGCGATATTTGAATTCCTGCTTGATATTGGTTTTATGGTCGCGGTTATATTATTATCCGGAATATTATTTAATTGGTATTCCCGTATACTGTTATGGATTCCTCTTGTCATTGTAATTATGGTTTATATATTGTTCTATTTGCTCGATATTATCAGGGTTAGCAGGGACATAAAGGAAATAAACAAATTATTGCAAAAACTTAAAGAAAAAGAAGCCGATACTGCATCTCAGTCGTAAATTCAGGCGTGTTAGTCCAATTTCTATTCTCAAAACCGATAACAGTTTCTATAAATATAGTTACAGGAGAAACATTTTGAAAATACTGGTTCATGACTTAAACGAGCAGGATTTCTCACAACTTGGAATCATTAAAGATGATTATAAAGTGATTAACGCAAACGCTGCTTCAGCTCCGTGCGTGGGTTGTTTTAATTGTTGGTTTGTAACTCCCGGTATGTGTAAGATAAATGATTATATACAAAAATCCGGGTTGGGAAACAGTGAAGAAACGGTTTTAATCAGCGAAAATTGTTATGGCGGTTACAGCGGGCAGGTAAAGAAAATACTTGACCGCAACGTTCCGGCAAGCACCCCGTTTTTTACATACCGTTCATGGAAAATAAGGCACGTAAAGAGATATAGAATTAACCGGAAACAACTGACGGTGATTTTATATGGCAATTTTCTTGAAACAGAAACAAAAGCCGCAGAATTATTGGTAGAGGCGAACCGGAGCAATATGGGTTTTAATAAAGTTACCCTTCATATGATAAATAATATTAATGAAATAGGGCAGGTATTAAATGAACATAATTATTATTAACGGCAGTCCAAAGAAAAAAGGCGGAGCTTCTGCGTTTTTCGCGAACATTTTGCGCTTTATGCTTTTTCCGCATAAGGTTACAACAATAAGCCCCGGCGTCTCCAGGGATTACCGGGAAATATTTGACAACCTTCAAAACGCCGACGCCGTTGTAATAACGGTTCCGCTGTATGTTGACAGTATTCCCGCTCATTTTATACCTTTCCTGAAACAGATGGAGCAGTATTGTAAAAATAACACATGCAAATTCATGCTCTATGTTATTTCAAACGCTGGCTTTGTAGGCGGACACCACAATCAGGCGCATCTGGAACAGTATCACTGCTGGTGTGAAAGAGCCGGCATTACCTGGGGCGGCGGTCTTGGCATAGGCGGCGGCGTAATGCTTAACGTCTTATACAAAATAATGCTGATATGGGGCGGTATAGATATTGTTATCGCGATTATTAACAACATTTTCGCCGGTATACCTGTTATGGAAAGCGTATTTAATACCTTATTGCCGGGTCTTGGTAGCTGTATAATACTAATGTTGTTTTTTTACTGTGGAATGTTGTTTTATGAATTTATTCTTGCGCTGGCCATCAAAAACAAAAGAAGCGTAAAAAATAAATATACAAGGGTTATGCTTCCTTCGTTTGTCTTCATGATAGTCGCGAATATATTTATGGCGTTAACAGGAATACTTCACGGTAAATTGTTTTCTTTGTTTAAGAAAGCGAACTATGAAATATCGCCATAGGATAGGATAAGGAGTAGCAATGAAAACCGTTATTTTTATCTTGGTTTGTATAATTGTTGTAACCGGCATTCAGGCGGAAGGAAACGAAGGAATTCAAACACAAACCGATTTGTCATTAGTATTCTCTACAGTAAAAGAAATGCAATTCGGACTTGAAAAAAGAATTATTTTTCCATTTTTGCAGGGTACAAACGCAATGACCGCTGACAATAATATTACATTGAAGCTTGGCGTTGAAGTTACGCCAATATCAGTCGGTATATTGGCCGACACTATCTGGACACCAATTGCTTTTTTTAAATTATCCCTGGGTTCACAGGTTGGCAGCGGTTGGAATTTTAATATGTTTGGTGCCCGCATGAACGGTATGGGTTTGTATCGCCGCGCGGAATCGGGAAATCCGCAGGAATGGGCGGATGGTTCCGGCTTTGACGGCGTTGTATGGAAAGCTCATTTCGGCGCGACTTTACAATTTGATCTTGCGGCAATTGTTCCTGGTGATTGGAATCACGTTGTTATGAAATTTGAAAACTTTTTGAATTATCAAAATTACACCAGGGCGCGGGGAAACGAACAGTGGTATTTTAAGGCTGACGACGGCATAAATCAAAACAGTTTCGGTTATTATTTCTCGGGGTTTTTAGGTTATCAGATGCCTATTTTCCTTAATATGGCGGGAATTCAAATTGAATCGTCGCTTCCGTTCTATAATCCCCAATCAAGCGAATCGCTTGCCGACAGACAACCGGAAATGTTCTGTTCGCTTGTTACGGAATTCAAATTCAGCAGGCGTTTCAATTTTATGGTAATTACTCAGTTAAGTAACCGCCTTGTACATCCGGTTACGATAGATTATGAGCGGCAATGGCAAAAATATCGTGTTTTGTTTATTTGTACATGGCGCCTGGAGGGCGTATAATAACAACTTTTTCGAAGGGAATAAAGATGTAAAATATGCATTGACAGAATATTTATTTGAGGAGACAATTGGTTTTATTATGAATGAAATTGAGGCAAACAAAGCTGCCTGGGGATTATTATCCAAAGACCATTACGAACATTACAAAAAGTCATTACAAGAGGGAAATTCCCAGTTAAGCAACATTATTGAAGAAGAAATAGGCGATATTTCAGGAAAAACAATAATTCATCTTCAATGCAATACGGGAGCGGACTCTATTGCATTGGCTCAAAAAGGGGCTATTGTTACCGGAGTGGATTTAGTACCCGATAATATTTTTTATGCAAAAAAAATGGCGCATGAATTAGGTATCAAAAATATTGATTTTATTGAATCCGATATTATGGAATTTAAGGAAAAACATAATAAAAAATATGATATGGTCTTTACAACGGAAGGCGTATTATGCTGGCTTCCGGACTTAAATAAATGGGCAGAAACTATAAAACATTTACTTATAGAAGATGGTGTTTTATATGTACTGGATTCACACCCATTTTATCTGATTTTCGATGAAGAAAAATTAAGTCAAAATGAACTGAAAATAAAATATCCGTATTTTGTCAGAGAACCTGAACATGAAACTACAATCGGAGGATATGCTTCCGAAGTTAAGGAAGGAGAGTGTTATGGCTGGATGTATAAAGTCAGCGATATAATAAATTCCTTGGCAAAAGCAGGATTAACAATAGAATGTTTTAATGAATACGACACTTTATATTTTAATGTAGGCGGAATGGAAAACAGCAGTAACGGTCAATGCCATTTCCCGTTTTTTGATAAAAAAATTCCGTTTACATTCAGCCTTAGAGCAAGGTTAATTACAAGATAAATTACAGGCTTTATCTGATACCCGCCAACTCTCTATACGCCATCTCCGCGAAACCCAAATTCGCGTTTTGCGCAAAGGCTTTGGCGTACTCATCGTAGAGCATATCTTCGTAAACTTCCCCGGCGAAGCCCGTGTCAATAAGACCGGTTTTTTGAACCGTAGACCTCATGTTTTTAATCAGGTTTTTTATTAAAAAGGTTTCAAGCTCCATGCAGGCTTCATAGAGCTTGTCGGTCTTGTCGATGGGGGTTTTTTTTGCTGAGGAAAAACCGGTATTGGAAACATCCTGCTCTTGCGCCTTTTTTAAAAGTTTTTCAAAACTGCTTGTTGCCCCGCTTTGAACTTCGGGAACAGAAGCGGAAGAAAATGGAACATATTCTGAATTAAGGTATTGATTACCTAACGCACTAATATCCATAAAACTTACTCCCTATTCCCTACTCCCTATTACCTCTTTAATCCTGTCGCCGTTCCAAGCATGTTGTCGCTGGTCTGTATCGTTCTGGAATTGAACTCGTAGGCGCGCTGGGCGACAATAAGGTCAACCATTTCACGAACCACCGAGATATTTGACATCTCCAGAAATTTGTGCGCTATCTTGCCCATGCCCTCGTAGCCGGGTACGCCGGGGATCGGATCCCCTGAGGCGGCGGTTATCTTAAAAAGGTTTTCTCCGATGGCGGTAAGGCCCACAGGGTTAGGAAAGCGGTACAGCTCGATTTGTCCTATCTGGATTGGCTCATCGTCAATCTGCGGCACGACGACGGAAACCCTGCCGTCCTGGGACACGGTAACGGAATTGGGAAGAAAGTTTTCAGGCATCACGATGTCCGGTAAAAGCCAGTAACCGTTGCTTGTAACCATCCGGCCTGTTTCGTCTATTTTGAAATTCCCGTTTCTGGTGTAGGCCCATGTACCGTCGTACATCTGTATTCTAAAGAAGCCGTCTCCCTGGATGGCCATGTCGGTCGGCACTTCGGTATTTTGCAGCGCCCCCTGGGAAAAAACCCTTTGAGTGTCGGCGAGCTTTACACCGTGCCCCATTTGAATTCCCACCGGAACCACGGTGTCCTCGGTGGCGGGAGTCCCCGCGGTTTTCACGGTTTGATAGATAAGGTCTTCAAAGTCCGCTCTCATCTTTTTATACCCGGCAGTGTTGACGTTTGCCAGGTTATTGGAAATCGTATCGATATTGTTCTGCTGGCCTATCATGCCGGAAGCGCCGGTCCACAAACTTCTAACCATTGTTTACCTCTCTTAAACCTTGGCTACCTGATTAATCAGAACGCCAAGCATAGTATCGTGGGTTTGTATAACTTTTTGGTTGGCCTCGTAAGCGCGGTTTACTTCGATCATCTGTACCATTTCACGGACAGGTTCAACATTGGCCGCTTCCACAAAGCCCTGTATTACCTTAGGCCTGTTCTCTTCTTGCATGATCACGGCAGGCCCGGAAGTTTCAGTTTCGTAATAAAGACTGGAACCTTGTTTCTTTAAATATCTGTCAATGTCAAAATCAACCACTTTGAGGATATCCAGCAAAACAGGGTCAGACCAGGTGTTGCCTTCCCTTGATACAAGGACATTGGGATCGTCGTCATATTCGGCGTTTATCCAAATCCGCCCTAACTTGTCTATCTGAAAATTATTGGCCTTTACGCGGATTGGCCCGTTCTCGCCCATAACAGGGAAGCCTTCTTTTGTTTCAAGAAAGCCCTCTTTCCCAAGCTGAAATGAGCCGTTCCTGGTGTACCTTTCGCCCCAGGGAGTACTGACGGCAAGGAAGCCCTTTCCGTCCAGCGCGATGTCAAAATCGCTTTCGGTTTCCTTAAGCGCGCCCTGCTCAAAACTGACATAAAGCTCGTTAAGCTCCACTCCGGTTCCAAGTTTGCCGATTATAGGCGCGGCGTCCCCCGAACCAAAGGGATGCGGGTATTGGCCGTCGTCCTTCATGCGCCTTAAAAGCAGTTCCGGAAATGCCTTAAAAGCGGCCTGTTCCCGCTTATAGCCGTCTGTATCCACATTCGCAAGATTATTCGCCACCGCGTCCAGGCGCCACTGCTGGGCCTTCATCCCGCTTACGGCGGTGTACCACCCTCTTACCATATACTGAGTATCGGTAATTTTGTTATCATTACTTAATGAGTGCGGCGTCTTCGATAAAACAAAATAATGAACAAGATAAAACTGAGCATAAATTCTCAGGCCAGCTTGCGGTTCTCGCTACCGCCGTTCTGTGGAGTACCTCTGGTATAGCGATCAAGATAAATATCTGGCATCCCATGGTTATTGCCGGCTTCAGGAGCCTTCTGGCGGCTGTTTTTTTGATTCTTGTCCGTCTTATTACCGGGACGCGCCTAAACAAGCAAAACGAGCGTTTCCCTTTCTGGGCCGGCTCTTTGGCTTTCGCTTCCTGCATGATTAGTTTCATAATCGCCAATAAACTCACAACCTCCGCCAATGTAATAATGCTTCAGTACAGCGCCCCGATTTGGGCGGCCCTGCTGGGCTGGGCCTTAGTGCGTGAAAAACCGCGCTGGGAACACTGGGGCGCTCTGGTTCTGGTATGCTCAGGACTTTTTCTTTTCTTCAAGGACGGATTGAGCGCGGGCTCCCATCTGGGAGACGCTATTTCAATATTGTCAGGCATATTCATGGGAGGTTCTTCGGTCTTTTTGCGAATGATGAAAAAAGGCAGCCCGCAAGACGCGATGTTTATGAGCCAGCTAATCGTTGCCGTTGTCTGTACTCCCTTTTTCTTCCTGTTTCCACCTTCGTTAAACACAACAGTAGTTATATCCATTTCTTTTTTGGGCGTCTTCCAGGCAGGTCTGGCGTCGATAACCTTTTCCTACGGCATAAAGCGAATCAGCGCCGTTCAGGCCATGCTTATTGCCTCCGCGGAGCCAATCTTAAACCCGATATGGGTTTTACTAATAATCGGGGAAAAACCTTCCCTGACGGCGCTAGCCGGTGGAATCATCATTATAGTCGCGGTTGTGTCATCGTCCCTAATCAGCAAATACCGCGAAGACAGGGAAGCATTGCAATGACTGAAAATACACTTCGTATAATCCAGGCAATCAAGGCTATTCCAAAAGGCAAAGTCTCATCCTACGGCGACGTGGCTTTGGCCGCAGGGTTTCCCAACGGCGCGCGGCAGACAGTAAGGGTTCTACACTCGCTCTCAGAGAAATTCGATCTTCCATGGCACCGCGTAATTCGATCAAACGGCAGTATTGCTTTAAAAGAGGGAGAAGGAAAGGAACTGCAAATACAGCTCCTGCGCGCCGAAGGGGTGGAAGTTTCGCCTGATGGGTTGGTTGATATGGGGCGTTTCAGGTTTTATACCTCATAAAATATCTTGTATCAAATCCACTGCAATTTTTACAAAAAGCAATATCGAAACCAAAGCAAGCACAAGGCGGATTAATTTCTTGCCCGTTTTTATCGCCATCCTGGAGCCCAAAAAACCGCCCGCAACCGAACAGACCATACAGGGAATAGCAATCGGGAAAAGAATTTTGCCGCTTATAAGCCAGGTGATCATGGCAGTGAAATTGGAAGAAAAGTTGATAAGCTTGGTACTACCCACTGACTTAATCAAATCCAGATGAACAAGACCCGAAAGGGCAAGCGTCATAAACATTCCCGTCCCCGGCCCAAAAAAGCCGTCGTAACAGCCAAAGACCAGCCCTATTAGCGATGAAGAAATCACCTTGAAACGTGTTGATCTGGGCGCGGCAGTATCCGAATTTACCGCGCCGCGCTTTGTAAAGATAAAAATCCCCACAAGCGGAAGAATTACCATAAGGCATATTTGCAAAGCTCTGGGAGAAAGGGAGAGCGCAAGACGGGTTCCAATAAACGAGCCGATAACGGCGGCGACGCTTCCTGGAATGGCGGCGGTAAAATCAATACAGCCCCCTTTTATGTAATTCGTTACCGCCATAGCGGTTCCCATCGAGGCCGGAAATTTATTGGTTGCGTAGGCGTTGTGAATCGGAATCCCGACAAATACATAGGCCGGCAGGGAGATCAGCCCGCCGCCCCCGGCAATGGCATCGATAAAGGCCGAGAGAAAAATAATGGGGCAAAGAATTAAAAGTGTAACACTGTAGGAATAGTACATGATTATATTATCAGGCAGGCGTCCCCGTAGCTAAAAAAACGGTAGCCTTCCTTTATTGCCTCCTTGTAACTCTCCAGAATAAAATCCCTGCCTGCCAGGGCCGATACCAGCATGAGCAGGGTGGAACCGGGGGTGTGAAAATTGGTAAACAAGCAATCCACAACTTTAAAATTATAACCTGGATAAATAAAAATCGAAGTAACCCCCTCCCCACGCCTGAGCCTGCCGCAAGCCGACAGGTATTGATCTTCCGTCCAGGCGGATTCCAGAGTCCGCACGCTGGTCGTGCCCACAGCCAGGATCTTCCTTCCTTCGGCCTTTGCTTTTTCAATGCGGCAGGCAGCATCTTCACCGATGTTGCAAGTTTCCTCATGCATCTTATGCTCTTCTACGTCTTCTGTCCGTACCGGCAGAAAGGTTCCAAGCCCGACATGAAGGGTCAAAAAAACAGTTTCCATTCCCGCGCTTTTAAGTTCGGACAAAAGCGCTTCCGTAAAATGAAGCCCCGCGGTCGGCGCGGCGGCCGAGCCGTGTTCCCGCGCGTAAACCGTCTGATACCTTGTAGCGTCATCCTCTGAATCCCGCCGTCTGATATAGGGCGGCAGGGGAATATGGCCGTGAACATCCAGCCAGGCGTCGTCTATGGGACGATCAAAACGAAGTAGAAAATTTCCTTCGGCGGCACTCTGTATTTCAGCGCTTACATCGTCAAAGACATAGAGGTTCCCTGGTTTTTGCCGTTTGGACCGCTTGGAAAGAACAAGCCATGAAAGGGGATCAATTTTTTTCAGCAAAAGAAATTCCGCCTTTGCCCCGGACGCCTCCGTTACGCCAAAGAGCCTCGCCCTGCGTACACGTGAATTGTTAAAAACCATCAAGGTTCCCTTTTCAAGAATTTCAGGCAGTTCTCTTACCATCCTGTGCTCAAGGCAGCCCTTTTCCCGGTTCATCACCATAAGCCTGCTCTGCCCCCGCTGAGCCGGGGGGTACTGTGCGATGAGTTCTTCGGGTAATTCAAAAAGGAAATCGGCGGTCTTCATGGCTTTTTTATTCTAGAATATTTCGCTATATTTTTGAATTACCAAAGGAGAAGCCTGAATGGGGCAGTATGACAGCTGGGATTACCTAACCAACTTTATTAAAAAGTATCCGGATAACTTTGAAGCGGAACTGGCAAAAGCCCCCTACGCCGTTAAAGCCAAACGGCACGAGAGCCGTCCCAATTTAGTTATGTTTAAGTACAGCCAGTTTGAATCGGACTTTACGAATCCCGTTGTCCGCTGCTGCAGGGGTTCGGTGTACGATATTCGCGAAGACGGAACGGTAAGGCCGTACCTTTTGCCGTTTTTTAAGTTCGCCAACTACGGGGAAAACGGGGCGGATCCCATCGACTGGAATCATACCCTGTATGTGCGCGACAAACTTGACGGCTCGCTTTTAAAGCTCCTCAAAGAACCCGGCGGGAATGATCTATCAAAAGATCTAAATGATCTATGGACCACAAACGGAAGCTTTGATTTGGATGTGGAAATACCCGAGCTATACCCTGCGGAAACCGAGGAACGGCTGACGCCGCCCTACACTTTTGCGTCCCTGCGGGATTACGCCCTTCGGGGACACGAGGAAGAAATAAAGCGTCTGCCTGAAGGCTGGACATTTTTGTTTGAACTTATTTCCCCGTACAATAAAATTATTGTCCCCTACCGCGAAACAAAGCTTATCTTCCTGGGCTGCCGGGATCCTCAAAGAATTGAGCACACCCCCGAATGGGCCGTGGAAGCTTTTGACTTGAGCTTTGCTACCCCGCAGGTTTATCCGCTTAAGAATCTTGACGAGGTAATCGCCTATTGCCAATCCATCGACACAAATGACCGCGAAGGGGTTGTTGTTCAGGATGAAAATTTTAACCGGATTAAGCTCAAGAGCGATCATTACCGGAGCCTTTTCTTCCTTAAAGGGGAAGATCATTTCTCAGACGACCGAATCTTCGCGGCAATCAAACAGGGAAGCATAGACGACGCCCTGGCCGCCTGGCCCGAGATTCGTCCAAGGACGGAAGAAATAATCGCCGAATGGGTTGGTTTCAGAAACGCCGTGACAGAGCTTTGCGGGAAGGCGGCGGCTTACTATCAGAGCTGCCGGAACGATTGCGCGGACGATTCAAATGGGGCAAAGGAGGCAAAGAAACGCTACGCCCTTTTTGTCCTGGAAAAATACAAACCCCTTTCAACATTTCTCTTTGAAACGATAAAGGAAAACGCCGATCTTGAAACCTTGTTCAATAAAATCGAATACAAGGAATTGAAAAGTTACTGGATTCCCGCCGTGGAAAGTTTCGCCCAACTTGAGGAGTAACCATGCCTTCCAATAAGTACACTTATATCTACACCGACGGCGGAACTGAAAAGTGGGCCTTTGTGGTGGTAAAAGACGATAGGATTATCCACGAAGAGTCGGGAACATTCGGCATTTCCGCCTCAACCAACAACGACGACACAGAATCCGAAGGTATCTTCCGGGCCCTGCAATACGCTAAAGACAATCCGGCTAATTACATCCTTACCACCGATTCCCAGGCAATGATAGCCAAGATAAACGGCAACGTCGCCAACGCGACAAAAAACCCAAACATCCGGGGCATCCAAACCCTGCTCAGGGAATTTAAGGAATCGCCAGAGCCTGTCAGTTTTTACATCAAATGGGAAAAGCGGATTTCAAACGATTTCATGAAGCGGGTAGATACACTTTGCAAGAAATGATCCCGCTTAAAACATCAGCTGCCCGTTTTCCGTATTACGGCGATTCAGGTTGAGGTGCGCGTAAGCCAAATCGGTAACCATCCTGCCCCGCGGGGTACGCTGGATAAGGCCGGCCTGTATCAGGTATGGTTCGTAATAATCTTCCAGGGTGTCTACGGACTCTCCGATTGAAATGGCCAGAGTTTCAGCCCCCACAGGCCCGCCTCCGTACCGTGTGATTATTATTTTAAGAATTTCCCTATCGTACCTTTCAAGACCCAGCGGATCTATTTCCAGGCGCTTAAGGCTTTCTTCCACAATTTCTCTTGTGACAAGCAGCTCAGCTTCCTTTGCCTTAATCTGCGCGAAATCCCTTACGCGGCGCAGGAGCCGGTTTACCACTCTTGGTGTTCCCCTTGCGGATCTTGCCAGAAGAGAAGCCGCGTCACCTTTAATGGCAATGCCCAGTATCCCGGCCGAGCGCCTGACAATTGCCTCCATGTCCTCGTTTTCATAAAACGAAAAACGCAAGGTAATACCGAAGCGGCTTATCAGCGGGCTTGAGACATTTCCCGCTTTTGTGGTCGCGCCTACAAGGGTAAAAGGCTGAATGGGTATCCTTATGGTTCTGGCGCTGGGCCCCTGACCTATGATCCAGTCAAGCTCGTAATCTTCCATCGCGATATAAAGCATTTCTTCGATAGCCGGCTTAAGCCGATGGATTTCATCGATGAAGAAAACTGTTTTTTCATTGAGGGTGGTCAGGATCCCAGCAAGGTCCTTTGGCTTTTCAAGGGCGGGCGCCGAGGTAACTTTAAAATCCACCCCCAGTTCATGGGCGACAACCTGGGCAAGCGTGGTTTTCCCCAGACCCGGCGGGCCAATCAGGAAAAGATGATCAAGGCTTTCCTTCCTCTTCCTTGCGGCCTCTATAAAAACAGCGAGGTTCTCCTTCATGGCCTTTTGGCCCTGGAATTCCGCGATGCTGCGGGGGCGCAAGGCCGTGTCCCGGCTGTCTTCTTCCGGGCGCTTCTCGGGGTGCAAAAGCCCTTTCGCTGTTGTATCTGACTCTTTTCCCATAATTTATCCTAGTGTCCTAAAAAATACAAACATTATAATATTTCTACCACGAACCACACAAAAAACACGAACTCTTAATAACAAACTTGTCGTTGTTCGTGTTGGTTCGTGTGGTTTGTGGTTAATTAATACCACTTAAATATACAATGGCCTGCTTGAAAAGCAGCTTTTCCTTCTCATCCCCGGAAACGCCAGGCGGGAGCTCTCCCTCGGCTTTAGCCAACGCTTCGGCGGCGGCGCGCTTATCGTAGCCCATATCCGCAAGGGCCTCCAAAAGTTCCCCATAAGGAGTTCCCACCGCGGTTTTTGCCGTGGCCAGCTTGCCCTTTAAAGCTAAAATCATCTTCTGGGCGGTTTTTTTCCCCAGCCCGGGCACCGCTTCCAAACGCGCCAGATCTTCGGTTTCAAGGGCCTTTTCAAGTTCTTCCTGGCCGATGCCCCCCATGATTTTAAGAGCCCCTTTCGGCCCTATTCCCTCTACCTTCAGGAGTTCCAGAAAGGTATTTCGCCTTCCTTCCGCGCAAAAACCGTAGAGCTTCATCTGGTCTTCCCTGTGGTAAAGCCAGGTAAAGATCCGGCCTTCTTCCCCAACACGGGGCAGAAGTGAAACATCCGTAGCCGGGACCGCAATATCCCACTCCAGGCCGCCAAAAACAATAAAAACACTATCTGTTGATTTATATGTTATTGTTCCCTGAATACTGTTAAACACACTTAAACTATAGCACTATAAAAGAGGTAATTGATAGCTTATAATAATCCGATATAAATTATCATTGTATAAATTCGATCACTTGACATCATTTCAAAAAACGTCAAAAATGCATAAATTTATAATATCGGAGTAAAAAGGTGAAATTAATCCTGATAGTTGATGATAGTCGAATCATGAGAAATATTGTCAAAAGAACATTTACAGAACTAAAAATTCCCTGCCAGTTTCTTGAAGCCGAAAACGGACAAAAAGCCTATCAGCTCCTGGAAACAAATAAAATTTCCCTTGTTTTGCTGGATTGGAATATGCCGGAAATGAACGGTATGGAGTTTTTAAAAAAAGTAAGATCAATGCCCGATTATAAGGATCTTCCCATCATCATGGTTACTTCCGAATCGGCAAAGTATAGCATAGTTGAAGCCCTGCAAAACGGCGCGACCGACTACATTGTAAAGCCGATTCGTGAAAAAGTGTTTGCGGAAAAACTCTCTGAGGTACAATTCTAGGAGAAAAAGTGGAGAAATACATTCAGCCCGTTATTGCGTTGGATGAATCATAATGAGCAAGACAGACGATAAAAAGAACACCGGCTCCGTTTTCCGTCGAATCTTCATGGGAAAACGGTACTCTACCCTCACAACCATAAACGACCAGGTAAGATACATGACGATGAATGCCATTTTCATGATGGCATTAATTCCACTTGTCACACTTGGAATTTCGATGATGGATGTGGACATTATGAGAACAGGCATTGATCTGGGCATTGCCTTTCTTTGCGTTTTAAGTCTTTTCCTGATTCGCTCAAAAATGCCGTTAAAATTGGTGCCTTTATTTCCGGTAACCGTATTTGGTATCTATTGCCTTTATTTGCTTTACACGGGGCATCTTAATCTCTGGGCCGCGGTATGGATTTTCTCATTCCCCCTGATAGTAATTTTTCTCTGTCAGATTGTTGCTGGAGTTGTTGAATCTATTATTGTGCTTGCGGGAATGATTTTTATTTTGTTTACGCCGTTTGCGCCCACCGTACAGCAGGAATTCACCATCAGAATCCGCTTCATCATGGGTTATATCCTTGTTATGGGCCTGGCGATTGTGTATGAATACATCAGCATAAAGAAAGACCAGAAGGAAAAGATTCTAATCACGGAACTGGCCCAGGAAAGAAATATAATTCAAACCATGAAGGATAATATCAATCAGGGTATCTTCATGATGAATTCAGAGCTTAAAATACTTCCGCTGTATTCCAAGCCGCTTATCTCAATTCTTTCTCATTACGATTCAGAACTGGCAGGGAAAAGTTTTCTCGATATGCTTACAGCTTCCCTGGATGTCAGGCAGCTCCAGACCATGAAAAGCTACTTTTCAATGATTTTCTCAAAAGCCAAAAGCGTCAAAATTCTTGAATCCGCCAATCCTATTTCCGAATTTGAATACCGCGTTGAAGATCGCGTAAAAACCCTCACCACAAAATTCAGCCTTATTGAACAACCGGGGGCCGAACCGGTAATTATCGGAATAATCCAGGATATCAGCAAGGATAAAGAACACGAAAAGGAAATGCAGGCCCAAAGGGAAGCCCAGGAACTGGAGATGAAGAACATATTTGACGTCCTCCAGATCGATCCCCTTGTATTTAACGACTTTATTGAAGATACGGACTCAAATTTCAATTACATAAACTCAATACTGAAAGACAGATCCCTGACAGAAAAACAGGTGCTTACAAAATTTTACCAGAATGTTCACGCTATCAAGTCCAATGCCCTTATCCTTGGTCTTGAAACTTTCGGCAAAAGACTCCATTCGCTGGAAGACGATATAAAAGTTGTGTCCGCCTATGACAAGATTCAGGTAGGAGATGTTCTGGGTCTCGCGTTAAAACTTGAAAGCATATTAAAGGAAAAAGACGAATACATAAAAATCACAAAAAAGATAGAGTCTTATAAAACATCCAATCAGGTAGATACCATTTTAATCTACTCCCTGAAGAAGGCAGTGGAGAAACTTTCAGCGGAAACCCAAAGGAAGGTTGAGTTAAAAGCCGGACAGGTGGATATTGGAATTCTTGAATCCAGGCTGCGCAAACCCATTAAGGATATTTTATTCCAGTGTGTAAGGAATTCCATTTATCACGGAATTGAGTCCCCTGATGAAAGAATCAAAAAGAAGAAAAAACCTGTGAGCCTTTTGGTATTCAGCATTAAGAATGTCGACGGCAAAGCGGAGATAACCTTTTCCGATGACGGCCGCGGGCTGGATTGGGAAAAAATCAAGGCTAAGTATATCGCGCTGCACCCGGAAGCCGGGGAGATAAACAAAAAGGTACTTCTTGGGGCAATTTTTTCACCGGAATTTTCCACTTCCGAGGAAACAAGTACCATGGCAGGCCGGGGAGTCGGCCTTAGCCTTGTGAAAGACCTTGTAAAAGAAAACCACGGAAGCATAAAAGTAGATTCCAACGAATCGGGCCTTACATTGAAGTTTATATTCCCGATTCCTGATGGGCAGCGCTAATCGCTGCGCCCAAAGCATCGGCCGCGTGATCCGGCTTTGGTATTTCCTTTAATCCCAAAATAAGGCGCACCATTTCCTGAATCTGGCTTTTATCGGCCCGGGTTACCCCCACCACCGATTTTTTTATGGCATTGGGGGTCAATTCCCTGACGGGAAGCCCCCGGCTTGTCAGAGCCAAAAGCAGGACGCCCCTGGCTTCGGCAACAGACATGGCGCTGGAAATGTTTTTGCCAAAATAAAGGTTTTCTATGGCGGCTTCGCGGGGTTTATAAGTTTTTAGTACTTTCATAAAAGAACTATGGATGATATGTAAGCGTTCGCCTTTAGATTCTTCCGCGCCGGTTTCAATACAGCCGTGGGCAATGTAAAGCAGATGGTTCTTTGAAAACTCTACCACACCCCAGCCTGTGGATGCCAGGCCGGGGTCAACCCCGATTATTCTGACCCTATCACTATCACTCAGACTCAAACCCGTCGGGGACGTTTATGTTGGAGTAAACGTTTTGAACGTCGTCGTTTTCTTCCAGTTTATCGATAAGCTTTAGAACTTTTGCAGTACCGTCATTATCCAGACTCACACCGGCTTCCGGAACCATGCTGATTTCCGCGCTCAAGGTTTCAAAACTCTTTCCGGTTAAAGCGTTCACTACGGTTTCAAAATCCTCAGGCGCAGTTGCTACCTCAATGACGCCGTCCGAAAGGGCCACGTCCTCGGCTCCTCCCTCAATAGCCGCTTCCATCACCTGGTCTTCGGTGTATTTTTCCCCGTCCAAAGTGATAATCCCCTGGCGCTTGAAGAGCCTGGACACCGATCCGGCTGTGGCAAGCTGGGCCCCTGAGCGGGTAAGAATATTCCGCACGTCCGCCGCAGCCCGGTTTTTGTTGTCGGTCAACACTTCGATAAGCAGGGCCACTCCGCCCGGAGCAAAAGCTTCATAGGCGAGTTCCTCGTAAGTAACGCCTTCCAGTTCTCCGGTTCCCTTCTTTATTGCCCTGTCGATATTGTCTTTGGGCATATTGGCTGCCCTTGCCTTTAAAACGGCAGTCCTTAGCCGTGGGTTTCCGTCAAGGCTCCCCCCGCCCATACGCGCCGCTATTGAAATTTCCTTAATTAGCTTTGTAAAAATCTGACCGCGCTTTGCGTCGGCGGCGCCTTTAGCATGCTTGATAGTTGCCCATTTACTGTGCCCAGACATTACTTCTCCTCTCCTTGCGTAAAAACCGCCTCTTCATCATAAAACAGAGATTATTTACTGACATTTTAGCCATATACGGCGTCTTGCAAATTACTCAAATCGCAACTTTTACTTCTACTTTGCCCTTCTGAATGGATTTTTCAATGGACTCCGTGTAAAGTTTATCGTACCAGTCATAATTGAAAGGACCTTTTGTTCTGACTATGGGCTTAATCAGGAATTCAATCTTGTCGTGACAAGATTCGCAAATATCCCTGTGAGCTACATGGAAATAATTGCGTGTGGAAACAGGGGTTTCGATAGCATTGCCGCAGATATCGCAGGTAATGGTCTTCATAAATACTCCTTCATTGTTAATATTAATGATTGTAATTATAATATAAGCCGAAAATCAATCATTAACAAAGTGATTATACTCTCTTAAAAGAAAAAAGTCGAGAGGGAATTTTATGAAAAACAGAAAATTCTTAATAAATAATACCGAGTACAGCCGGGAAAACGTTTTGATTATCGCGGAACTCGGAACATCCCACGGAGCAGACCCTGTTAAGGCAGGGGAACTTATAGAAGCGGCAGCGGAAGCAGGGGCGGACTGCATAAAGTTCCAAATCGTCTATGCCCGTGAAATACTGCACCCCAATACCGGCGAGGTAGAGCTGCCGGGAGGGAAAATCAGGCTCTTTGACAGATTCAGGGAACTGGAAGTAGCGCCCTCATTTTTCGCCGAAATGAAGGAAAAAGTTGAAAAAAAGGGGCTTATCTTTCTTTGCACCCCTTTTGGCCTTCAGAGCGCGCGGGAATTACGTGAATTAAAGCCTAAATGCGTTAAAATCGCCTCTCCGGAGCTTAATTATTCCGCTTTATTAAGGGAAATTGCCTCTTACAACCTGCCGATTTTACTTTCAACCGGGGTTTCCAAATTGGGAGATATTGAGGAAGCCCTCTCGATTACGGATGAAAACCTCGGTATAAATGAAAATGGAAGGCCCCCCGTATGCCTTTTACACTGCGTAACTTCCTATCCGGCCCCGGAAAAGGATTACAACCTGAGAGTTCTGAAAAGCCTTGCCTCCGTTTTCGGCGTTCCGGTCGGTGTCAGCGATCACAGCCTGGATCCCTGCCTGGTACCGGCCCTTGCAGCCGCGATGGGGGCCGCCGTAATCGAGAAGCACTTCTGCCTCTCGCGTTCCGATAACGGACTTGACGATCCTATTGCCCTGCCTCCCGCCTCATTCGCGCAGATGGTTCAGGCGGTTCGCGGGGCCGAAAAAGCGGGTTCCGAGGCAACTATTGACTCAATGTGCCGTGAACACGGAAAAGACCTGGTAGAAAGCGTCCTTGGTGACGGTATCAAGCGTCTTGCCCCTTCGGAAAAGGCAAACTACACGCGTACAAACCGCTCCGTACACGCGCTCCGTAACATAAATGAGGGTGAAATCATCGAAAGGGACATGATTGCCTGTCTCCGTACCGAAAAAATACTTACGCCCGGCCTTTCCCCGTCCTGGGAAGAGCAAATTATCGGGCTTAAGGCAAAAAGAGCCATACCGGCGGGGGAAGGGATCTGCCTGGGGGATATATAAATTGACACTATATTAAGTACCTTAATATACTTATGATACTATGGAAAAAGAAAAAATTATTTTACCGGGTTTGGAAGCGCTTGATTATGAGCATATAGGAGAGAAGGAATTACAAGCGGCGTTAAATAAAAATAAAATGATAGAGAAAGCCTTCGCGTTGATCAGCGAATACGGCGTGGAAAGAATGGTGCTTTTACAGCATATCGGCAGCAATATTGAGGTAAAAGAAACTAATTTACCGCAATTAAAAAAAATATTAGATGAAATTTGCGAAACGCTCAGTATAAAAACAATTCCCAGAATGTACTTAAGCCAGAATCCTTCGATAAACGCTTCCGCTTTGGGCATAAATAATCCGATTATCGTGGTAAATACCGGAACGCTGGAAAAATTATCTATTGATGAATTGTACTTTATTATTGGCCATGAAGCGGGACACGTCAAAAGCAAGCATACCAGGTACGCTTTTTTGCAGATGATCCTGCCTTTTCTTGGCAATCTTGTTCCGGCGGTAGGTTCCTTAATATCAGTTGGAATACAGGTATTGTTATTTCGCTATCAAAGAATGGCGGAATTTACGGCGGATAGGGCCGGCATGTTATGCTGTCAGAACCTGGATACCGCGACTACGTCATTAATGAAAATAGCCGGTTATCCGAAGCAATACTACGATCAAATTAACAAAGATGACTTTATTAAACAATTTGACGATTTTAAGGATTACAATGAAAAAATGTATAATAAAGCTCTTAATTTAATAGCCAATATGCAGATGGCGCATCCCTGGTCCGTATTAAGAGGCAAGGAATTGTTTCAATGGGTTAACGACAATAAATATGAGGAATTATTATTAAAATATGGAACACCCTGGAACTCCGGATAAAATACCGGGAAGACGCCATATTGAAAAATCAGTATTGCTATTGTAAACTCTCCTTAGGAGCCTTTGAACAATGCCTACAAAAGATGAAAGAGAGTCAAACCGCCTGCGTCAACAGCGTTTCCAGGAAAGACACCGGGACGAGATAAACGAAAAAAGGCGGGAAAGATACGCCGAGCGAAAAGAAAACGGCCGTTGCCCCAGGTGCGGGAAAAAACTCAGGTCCTTAAAACACACCCTCTGCAAAGACTGTCTTGAAAGAGCCAGGTACTATAACCAGAGTTAAAAGCTATCATCATGGGGAACTTCAGAAAACCCCATTTAGGTTTTTTGAAGTTCCATATAATTCAGAAGCGGTTTCCTGAATAATCTCTAAAGTACGCTTTGCGCAAGTATCCCAGGAAAAATTACGGGCCTGTTCCAGGCCTTTGCTGCGGCAGTTACGGTTAACATCCCTGTTGGCGGTAAGGGTGATCATTCTTTCAGCCATATCCTCGGCGTTCATGGGATCAAAATACAGCGCCGCGTGCCCCGCCGCTTCCGGTAAAGACGCGGCCCTGGCACAGGCAACCGGTACTCCGCTGGCCATTGCTTCAAGAACCCCCATGCCAAACCCTTCATACATGGAAGGTATCACAACTATATCGGAACCTGCATACAATTCCGGAAGGCTTGCGGATGGGAAATGGCCGGTAAAGAAAATATCGTTCCGGTAAGGAGAAGCTCGGGCGGCTTCTTTTACCTTTCCCGCGCCCTTGCTGTCGGCGCCGGCCAGCACCAGGCGGTGGGGGTATCTGGTCTTTTCCTTAAAAATACCAAAGGCTTCGATTAGTTTTACATGGTTCTTCAAGGGGTGTTCTATTCTTGAAGCGTAAAGCACGTATGGACGCCGGAAACTAAAGGGCTGGATAAGCACTACGCTTTCCTCTACCCTTGGACGCGGATAGAAGGCTGTCATGTCAATGCCGTTTGGAACCACCTCGATCTTGTTTTCTTTAATACCCGTTTTATCTATCAGTTCCTGCTTGACCCATGATGAAACAGCGATAATCCTGTCCAGCCTTCTCAACGCGCCGGGAAGCAGCATACGGATAATCATTTTTATCTGAGCGCGGCTTTTCCTCTCCGCCCAGGGCGCCATGTCGTGGACAACCCCAATTGTTGGGCAGGGCGAACCAAAGGGCAGCCTCCTATGGGCAGCCGGGAAAAAACATGCTTTCCAGTTCCGTTGCCGGGCCAATCCCGGATATCTTGTAATATGCCAAAGAGAATTGGGGAGTCTGCCGATTATAGTGCATCTGGGTATAAATTCCAGATCCGGCGCTGCTTCGCTGTAGGCGAAACGGTCGTAATTCCAGCCGAAAAGCTCGAAATAGTCGTCCCCGGAAGGAGGAATTCGTTTTAAAATATTCATTAAATAGACGCCTATTGCCGATTTGCCGCCTTCGCAGGCAAAAGTGTCTATCCCCATCCTCATCGCATTAGCATAGCAGGCTTGAAACCTAAATACAACTAAAATTTTAATTTTATCGGTCAAAGCGCAAAATAAAGTAAAAAATTCTTTTTTTTTATCAAATTTTGGCCTCAACCTATTGTTACACAAGATATAGCGTGATATAATGACTAATGTAAAAATAATCCACTACATATATGGCGCTATATGCCGATGTGATAGATAGAGGTAGCACTAGATGCGTTGCCCCCATTGCGGCAGCTTTGATGACAAAGTAATCGAATCAAGAACTCTGGCAAACGGAGACGCCATACGCAGAAGGAGGGAGTGTACGTCTTGCAGTTACCGCTTCACCAGTTATGAGCGGACTGAAGACAAGCAGTTCATGGTAATTAAACGGGGCGGCCGCCGGGAGCCCTTTGACAGAGTCAAAATTGAGCGCGGCGTAAACCGCGCGCTGGAAAAGCGTCCTGTTTCACAAATGGGCATTGAAAGCCTTGTGAACGAGATCGAGGACCAAGCCGCAATTCTGGGAAAGGTAAACCACGAAATCGACGCCGCGACAATCGGCGATCTCGTACTGGAAAAATTAGCCGCCCTGGATAAGGTAGCCTATATAAGATTCGCTTCAGTTTACCGGCATTTCGAAAATTTAGACGAATTCCTGCGGGAAATTCAAAAAATAGACGGACCTAAGAACGAAGTAGAAGGGTGAAGAAAAGGGGGAATAGGTTTTGATTAAGCAGGTGGTCAAAAGGTCGGGGGAGATAGAGGGGTACGACCGGACCAAGATTTCAAACGCCGTAAGAAAAGCTTTTAACGCGGCGGAGACGGGAAAAAACCCGGATGAATTACAGGCCAGAATTGAAAAGATAACCGCCAAGGTAGAAGTTTTAATCCGGGAAATGATGTCCTTGCGGCACCCCAATTCCATTCCCGCCATAGAAGAAATTCAGGATTTGGTAGAGAACACTCTCATAGAAGAAAAAGAAACAAAGGTTGCCAAAGCTTATATCCTTTACAGGGCCCGCCATGAGGCAATGAGGGACGCAAGAAAGCTAATGCTGGATATTGACAGCACAATGGACGGCTATCTTAAGCAGTCGGACTGGCGGGTAAACGAGAATGCCAACGTAAATTATTCGCTTGGCGGGCTTATCCTCCACAATTCGGGAAGCATCACCGCCAATTACTGGCTAAAAAACATATACCCGGAAGAAATTGCCTCGGCGCACCGGAACGCGGATTTCCATATACACGACCTTTCGATGTTTTCAGGCTATTGCGCGGGCTGGTCTTTAAGGCAGCTGGTTACCGAAGGCTTGGGAGGGGTAGCGGACAAGATCACAAGCAAGCCTGCCAAGCACCTTTCAACCCTGATGCAGCAGGCGGTGAATTTTTTGGGCTGTCTACAAAATGAATGGGCCGGCGCCCAGGCGTTTTCTTCTTTTGACACTTACATCGCCCCTTTTGTAAAAAGGGATAATCTTTCCGACAAAGAAATCAAGCAATGCCTGCAGAGCTTTATTTTCGGGGTTAATACTCCAAGCCGCTGGGGAAGTCAGGCGCCTTTCACCAACATCACTTTGGACTGGACCTGCCCGGCGGATCTCAAGGACAAAAAAGCCCTTGTAGGAGGGAGGGAAAAAGATTTCCGCTACGGAGACTGCCAGGAAGAAATGAACCGCGTAAACCGCATCTTTATCGAGCTTATGCTTGAAGGGGACGCGGAAGGCCGGGGTTTCCAATACCCTATTCCGACTTACAACATTACTTCCGATTTTGACTGGGAAAGCGACAACGCCCGGCTTCTCTTTGAGATGACTTCCCGTTACGGGACTCCATACTTTCAGAATTTCGTCAATTCCGACCTTAACCCTTCCGATGTGCGCTCCATGTGCTGCCGCCTTCAACTGGACAAACGGGAACTGCGAAAACGCGGCGGCGGCCTTTTCGGCTCCGACGAGCTTACCGGTTCCATAGGGGTTGTTACCATCAACCTTCCCCGAATCGGCTACCTGGCCAAAGACAAGGAAGATTTCTACCGCCGGCTGGAACAGCTCATGGTACTTGCAAAGGACAGCCTCAGAATCAAGCGCAAGATTGTCAGCCGTCTTTTAGAGGGCGGGCTTTTTCCGTATACCAGGCGGTACCTTAAAAACCTGGATAATCACTTTAGCACCATTGGCCTGGTTGGAATGAACGAATGTCTGTTAAATTTTTTGGGCAGGGAATTCACCATAGCCACCGAAAGGGGCCGCTCCTTTGCCCTTGAGGTTTTGGGTTTTATGCGGAACAAGCTTGCGGATTTCCAGGAGGAAACAGGGGAACTTTTCAACCTTGAAGCCACCCCCGCCGAATCTACGTCTTACAGGCTTGCAAGGCACGACAAAAAGAGATACCCGCGCATTATCAGTGCCGGAAGAGCAGAGCCTTATTACACAAACTCAACCCAGCTTCCTGTAATGGAAACAGACGACGTCTTTGAAGCCCTGGATCTGCAGGAAAAACTCCAGACCGCCTATACAGGAGGCACGGTTTTCCATTGCTTCCTTGGCGAAGCTATCGAAGACTGGCGGGTTTGCAGGGACCTTGTAAGAACAATAGCCGGCAAGTACCGGATTCCTTATTTTACCATTTCGCCTACCTTTTCTGTGTGCCCTGTCCACGGGTACCTGAAAGGCGAGCATTTTTCCTGCCAGAAGTGCAGGGAAGAAAAAGAAAATGAGCTCCGCGAAAAAATCGCGGTATTGGAAGAAGAGCGGGAAGCCGTTTTGGCGACTGCAACAATATAGCACTTAGCAGGAGAGATGTATGAGAAACCTTGAGGACATTGAAAGAGACTTAGCCGAGGCGAGGGAGGCCCTTTCATCCGTGGAAGGGACGCCGGCGGAAGTTTACAGCCGTATCGTGGGGTATTACCGTTCGGTACGAAACTGGAACCGGGGAAAAAGGGAGGAATACGGCGAGCGGCAGCTTTACCGCGTCAACGAATCGCGCGCCGCCGTTTCTCCCCGGCCTTTTCCGGTAAAAGAATCGTTGCTTCTGCTCTTTATACGCGCTTCCTGCCCGGCCTGCCCTCCTGCCAAGGCCGCGGCGGGAAAACTGGGCATCCCCGTTGAGCTTGTAAACGCGGATACGGCGGAGGGCATGGCCGAGGCGCTAAGACGCAACGTGATGTCTACCCCGACGGCAATACTCATTTCCCGGGGAGGCGAAGAAATCGCCAGGGCCGGAAACGCGGAGACAATAGGCAGGCTGCTTAACATCCCTGCTTAGTCATGGCGGGCGTAAGAATACAGCTCAGAAAAACCAGCTTTGTTGACTATCCCGGGCGTATTTCGTCGGTCTTTTTTTTCTACGGCTGCAACCTTCGCTGTCCCTGGTGCCATAACCGCCAGTTAATTACCGGCACACAAGAAGACCATATCGGCATTGAAGAGGGCCTGGCCCATTTACACAAGCGTAAGCAGGTTCTTGGCGGGGTGGTATTAAGCGGCGGGGAACCATGCCTTTATGCCGATCTTCCTGACATTATAAGTGAAATAAAAAAAACAGCCCTGCCCGTAAAACTGGACACCAACGGAATGTTTCCCTCGCTTCTGGAAAAACTTCTCTCGCGGGAAGAAAGCCGGCCCGACTATATAGCCCTTGACCTCAAAATCGCGCCCGAGCGATACAGGGACCTATACACGCCCGGCGAAGGGACGCCGGACCCAGCTTCGCTGCTCTGCCAAAGCGCCCGGTTAATCCGCGAAGCCGGCATTAGCCATGAATACCGAACTTTGGTGCTGCCCGAAGGCTTCACGAGCGAAAAGGACATCGAAGCGCTTGCCCCCCTGGCGGATAACTCCCCATGGCATTTCAGGCCCTTTTCAGGCGGAAACTGCCTTGATCCTGCCTGGGATGCCCTGGAGAGTCCCGCCACTGCGGAAGTCGAGGCTTTGGCAAAGAAAGCGAGGGAGCTGGGCAAAACGGGAATAGCAAAAAACTGACTTCCCTACTCCCTTTTTGTGATATAATTAAAGAAACGCTCTATGTTTAAAAAATTCGCTTTGTTATTTGTTTTATTTGCTATTTTCTCTTTGACTTGGGCCCAGGAAGTTAGACCGGTTATACGGTTTACCCCCTTTGTTTCCCAGGGGATCAGCAGCGAGGAGATACGGTTTATTGAATCATTGATCCAGTCTTATATCTCGGACTCAGGCGAACTTATTTTTAGTTACGACAGCATTTCCCCTGACGCATTTCTATCAGGCGGCGTACTGCCAGCCGGTTCCTGGAACAAAACTCCCGATTATATTCTTTCGGGGAGCATCTACCTTGAACGAAAAACACGGATCTTTACACTGGAAATTCGCAATACCCATACAGACGAAATTACCAAAACCACTACAGAACACAGAACTGCCGGAGATCTTGTATTAAAATCCCGTTCGCTGGTGGAAAGTATCATTAAGTTTCCTGTCTTCTCCGGAATTGAATCTGAGGCGGCAAATGAAAGCGAACGGGAAATCCCGCAAATAATCACTGAAAAAAGTATAGCCGGAACATGGCGGGGAGAACCGGGGATAGAAATTATGCGCCTTCAGTTGGGGGGACGGGGAACGGCTTTCTTTTCCTCGGGGGTACAGATGAACCTAAGCTACGTTATCGAAGGCAATACCCTTAAAATCCGGCAGAATTCCCCCAATGTTGAGCGCTTTTATTACCCTAATCCGCCTGTAATCGCGAAACTGCTTTCCGAACGGGCTGAGCCGATGCGCTGGGAATTCATGCTTTATTCCGGCGGAAACCGCCTTAGGGGAACAAAAACATCAACGGAAATCCGGGTTTTGCAGAATGGAGATACGGAACTGCTCTACGAAATGGTCAGGGATGCGGTTTTAATACGCTCGTACTACTAGAATTTTGGCTATAGGGGATCCCTGAAGAACTTCAGTATGTCAAAAACAACCATACACAAAAAAATACTGGCGCCTGAGCAAAAAGCAATCATTATTATTGTCCTGTCCGGGACATATTGAGGCTCGGCAACGGCAATAACCTTTCCGGGGAAAGTTTTATTGCTTTGATTTACCCCAAGGCCGACTATGCGCATAAACCTTTCCAGGGGAGAGGCATAGCCCTGTTCACGGGCATAAACAGCAAGTGTGTCTTTATCGTAAAGGAGGGAATTCATTGTGCCATCCAGTTCCTGATTTATCGATTTCAGGGATTCTATATTTGCTTCCTGCCTTCTCTGTTCATTCTCGAGCTGCCTGTAGGCGGAGAACCCTTTAGCGCCGAATAACAGGAACAGAGAGACATATATTAAAATCCCGGCCCAGAGCGAAAAGATATATTTATCAATTTTCATTATTTAAATTAACGGTATTTCCACTGCTATCCTTTAGAAATGCGAAAAAACCCTGGAAAATTGCCATTGACCCGCCGCCCGCGCTAGCGGGCAGTAAATCCATTCCTTAAAGAGCCATAGGCAAAGCAGTTGACAACAAGAAAAGCATTAGGATACCATTTATAATGTGGAAAGTGTGAATATTTTCATAAAATATTCTGGGGGATTGTCTTTTCTTGCCGATAATACTATAGGGGTATATTCGTTTACAGTCATGCGTTATTTAGCGGGAGCGTTTCATGGCAAAAGATAAAAAACCTTCTATATTTGCTGATCGCGGGACTATTGGATCTTCTGATGAATTGGATGAATACGGCGTGTGGGTAAAAAGCGAACCTCAGGATTATTCCCAGGTTTACCCGGAAGCCGACAAATTTTCCACAGAAACGCCGGATACAGCTAACCTTGACGCGGTAATCCCTGATTTGGAAGATCTCCCCGACTTTGATGCACTTGGTACAAGCCAGAACAACGACGTTTCTTTAAATATTCCCGAAGATGATTTTGAACTGCCTGATTTTGAAACAGAAGACAAAACGACTGAAGAAGATACCGACAGCGATGTTTTTAATTTTGGGGAACTCACTGAACCTGTAGATTTGAATATTCCGGATTTGGATTCTGAAGAGCAAGACTCCAAAGATGACGAGAGTTTTAAAGAAATTTCTATGGACGAATTTGTTGAACCACAGAATTCACCAAACCCGGCAGATTCGGCAGATTCATTAGAATCTGAAGAATCTGAAAAATCTGAAGTTTCATTGGAATCTAAAGAGCCGTCAGAGTCTCCGGACTTGATAAAATCAGAAGACCCATTGGAGTCTATAGATCCATTAGAGTCTGCCGAACCAATTGAATTTGAAGCCGATATTGAGAGCGTAATTATCGAGGCTCCCTTACCCGCCGCCGAGCCTGTAGGCATCGTGCAGAAGGCGCAAGATCCTCTCCCTGCAATTTCCGTGGAAAAAGGAACGGTAAAGGAAACTCAAACTCTGGATCTCTCCACACAGTTGTTAATGAAGATTGCCGAAGAACTGTCTTCAATAAGGAGCGAACTAAGCACGCTTAAAAAAGAGTTTTCAGGACTTAGAGCGGCGCCGCCTCAAGCCGAAAGCAGCGAGAAAACCTACCCTGAAGAGGATGACGAGAAAATTTCTCTTACCGGCGATGAAATGAACAATATCATCAATACGGCAGATTTTACCGAAGAGGCCGGATCGGATGCCGCAATAGGCCTTTCGGATACTGAGGATAATCCGGATGAACTAAACCTTAGTACTGCGGATTTGGATGTGGAAATCGATTTAAGCGATTCCAATCTGGAAAACCTCGAAGGTGAAACAAAACTTGGAAACTCTTCTTTCGATGATAATATTGACGAAGATAATAAAATTTCATCCGAGATAGAAATACCGGACGACTCCATACTCGAATTCAGTTCCGATGAAAACGATGAACTAAACGAAATCCTCGAAAATGGCGTCGAACCCATGGCTTCCGCCCCGGCTCCTGAGGACGCGAATTATCTTACCGAAGATCCCCTGGCGGGAAATATTGACAGTGAAGATTTTCTCCCGGATTTATCGGAAGCGGCCGCTGATGAACCCATTGATTTCTCCGAGGCAATAGACGAACCCATCGATCTTTCCGGAACAGTAAGTGAATCCATCGATCTTTCAGAGGCAGTGATTGACGAACCCGACCTTTCTTCTGAAATCCAGGATAACCCCCTTGAAGAACCATCTCTTGAAGATATATCCATTAATCTGGATCTGTCGGATTTGGATTCAGTAGAATTGGATTCTTCAGATTTAGACTCTGTAGAATTAGATTCTATTGAAATAGAAGGGGATGATTACAGCAAGCTTCCCGCAAAAGAAGAAAACCTTGAAGAAATAACGGAAGAAAAACCTGAAGAAGCAGACGAAACAATCGACGAAATAATCGAGGAAATTCCGGAAGACGTAATCGAAGAAATAGAAGAGTTTCTGCCCGACGATGAAAGCGCCGAAGTTATTCCTGAAACAGTTATTCCTGCTGAAACGGTTCAAGCTAAAGGAACATCTCCATCCGGAGAAATTTCAGGAATTCCCGAAAACCTGAAAACGGAATTAAAGACCGTGCTTTCCTACATGGATCAGCTTCTGGAAGCCCTTCCCGACGAAAAAATAGAAGAATTCGCCAAGTCAGATTACTACGATACCTATAAAAAACTATTCAAAGAATTGGGACTTGTTTAGCGCGTCTTTACATTCAAGGTACAATCCCCAAGGGGAAGCCGACCGTTACATTGATTCCCTTTCCCTGAACGAAAAGATCCGCTTTTTTATCCTGATTGAGCCTGGGTTAGGCTACATGGTGGCTCCCCTAAAAAGAAAAGCGCCAGAGGCAAAGGTAATCGCGCTTCACGCCGAAAAACCCCGCCAAACACCGGCGGCCCAAGAGCCGCCGGCCCAATGGCCGCCGGTACCAGCCGACTCACAGTGGTATCCTGAAACAGGCGTAAGCGTACAGGAGTTTCTGGAAGCTGAAATTCCTGATTCGCAGGCCCTTGAAATTCGCCTTTTGGAATGGCGTCCGGCGCTTAACGTTTACGGTCACAAGTATCGGGCCCTTGTGGAAGAAGCGGCGGCCTTTATCAAACGTTCGGACGCGAACGCGAGAACTACAAAAGCATTCGGCTCCAGGTGGTTTAAAAACTTTTTCAGGAACCTGTCGATCATCAAAACGGTCATAAGCCCTGTTTGCTCTGTCAACGATAATATGTTAAAAGCTTCCCTGCCTTTTCTTGTAACAGGCGCGGGCCCCGGCCTGGAAGACGCAATCCCGATTGTAAAAAGAGCTGTTAAAAACGAATCCGCGCCCGGCGGTCTTTTCATTCTGGCATCTTCCTCATCCATAGCTGCTCTGGAAGCAAATGATCTAATTCCCGATCTGGTACTTTCTACGGATGGATCAAACTGGGCAAGGCTTCACCTGTATAACTTTTTCAGGAACAACTCAGAAAAAAAAGAAACCCGCCCCCTTGCCGCCGCCCTGACCGCCGCCCTTCCCTCACAGTGCGGCGCTTTACCGGTTTTGGTTATCAGCGACGGAAGCTTTTGGCAGACAACAATTCTGCGAGGGCTCCAGATTCCTTTTATCGCACTGCCCCAGCGGGGAACAGTAACCGCCGCCGCTCTGGATTTGGCTTTCGCGCTGACAGACGGACAAATCTACATTGCAGGCATGGATCTCGCTAACCGCGATATACGTTCCCACGCGCGCCCTTACGGTTTTGACAACATAATCGAAGAAAAAGCCTCAAGAGTAAACCCTGCGTATTCCCAAACCTATAAACGCTCTTCCATGATAAAAGAAGGCGGAAGCTACGGCATTTACGCTGGTTGGTTTGAAAAACAGCTCTCCTTTTACCCAAGGCCTCTTTATTCAATTGGAAAAAATAATTCTATATTTGATTCTCCAAAAACGGCTTTTCCAGGCGCTACAGAACAGGGAAGGGCTTTGTTAAAATTTCAAACTATTCCTTTGAACTATACATCCAGCCCGTGCGAAAAGGCCCTTGCGGTTCTGGAAAACGGTTTGAAAGATCTTGTCCAATCGGAAGCGTTTCAAAAAGAATTAAAATCCCTTATACTGCCGGAGAGCAGAGCTGTTTCACAAAACGAATTAATTGATCTCATCCGTTCAATGAACGTTTTAAACCAACGGACGGAATAACAATGGATAAAGATAACCTTTTTGAGAAAAATCTTCTTGCCCTCTCAAAAAGAAACGGGGAACTCTCCATAAGGCTTTCAAATACCGCTGTAAAAACCAGCCGCTACAAATTTTTACCTTCACATTCCGGGGAAATAATACCGAATTGGGTAGATCAACAGGGCGCGGCCCATCCCCTTCATTCGATGAGGGATCCACGAAAAGAAGCAAAGCGGCTCATTGAAACAATACAAAGCGAAGGCTTTATTGTCCTTCTCGGGCTGGGAGCGGGCTTCTACGCCGGGGATGCGCTAAGGCGGGAAGGAACCGGCTTTGTATTGCTTGTTGAATACGATTTATGCGGCCTCGCGGAACTGTTCCACAATATAGACTATACTCATCTTTTTGAAGATCCCAGGTTCAGACTTGTGGTTGACTTATCAGGCGAAGAGCTAAAGCAGCTTATTTTAAGTTTGTATCAGCCCGTTTTATTCGGCGGGATAAGGGTTATTCCCCTTCGCTCCAGAACCGAGCAATTGACTTTGGCCGGGAGCTTTATTACAGCGGCAAAAGCAATTGAAGCGGCCATTGACCATGCCTCATCGGATTATTCGGTTCAGGCCCGCTTCGGGAGGCGCTGGCTTTCAAATATTCTCAGGAATCTGAAAAACTCATGCGGAGTCATGGGTGACATCCCGTCAATAAAGAAGGCCGCAGTTTGCGCCGCAGGTCCTTCTCTTTCGCTTCAGATTCCGGCAATTCAAAGGAAAAGGAAAGAATCCTTTCTCATTGCCGCTGATACCAGCCTTCCCTGTCTGCTTAACGCAGGAATAACGCCTGACGCTGTTATCTCCATAGACTGCCAGCATATCAGCTATTATCACTTTATGGACGGCCTGCCGGAAGGGGTTCCTCTTTTTTTGGATCTTGCCAGCCCCCCCCTTTTGGCTTTCCGTTCCAAAAGTTTTCATTTTTTTACAAGCGCCCATCCTTTAACAAGGTACATCTCCCGACTTTGGAAGCCGCTGCCTGAGCTTGATACATCAGGCGGAAACGTAACATACGCCGCGGTGTCCCTGGCGGAACAAATGGGCGCTTGTAAAATCGAGCTTTACGGCGCGGATTTTTCTTATCCCGGCGGCGTTTCCTACGCCCGCGGCGCTTACATTTATTCGCTTTTTGCCAAACACCAGAACCGCCTTTCTCCCCTCGAAGCCCAGTGCTCGGACTTTCTCTACAGAACGCCCCTTGAAAAAATCACTTGCCGCTCTAATGGCGGTACAGATTCCTGGTATTACGAAAACCGGCTTTTAAAATTTTACCGGCAAAGACTCGAAGAAAAAAGCCTTTACATGGATGCGGCGCTTTCTCCTGTCAAAGGGCTGGGAGCGCCGATTCGCGTAAGACAGGTTGAAGGCCGGAAACAAAACCGAAAAACATTCACCGCCGGTAAGGCCGTAACGGAAGCCGAGAAGTTTCTTTTAGTTTACAAAAACAAAATAGCAAGCCTTCCAGGAGCTGAAAAAAACGCGGTCTTGCACCTTGAATCACTGGATGACGAAGAGAGGGCCGTTTTTGCGACTATTCTCCCTTTGGCCGCCGCGATAAAACACCGCAATTCCATAGCGGACTACAGGGAGCTTATTGAAGAAGCAAAGGCATATACCATAAAACAGATAGATAAGGTTCTAGGAAAATGAGATGGCGGCGTAGCCCACAAAAGAATCGGGAACTTCATCATCTTCCGATTCCCGGACATCGGTGCTGGTAGAGTATTCAAGAAGCTTCGCGCTCTTCCCTTTTAACGAAGCAAAACCAAGGGCGCCAAGAACAGCGCCGGCTGAACAGGCGGAACTGTCATCTTCCGCCCGTTTCAGAACCACGGAAGGGTCTCCTTTAAGGACGGCATTGATAAAGGCGGCGTCGTTGCTCTTCTTCATCCATTCCAGGGCGGGTTTTCCACTTCCCCGCGGGCTAAAGCCGTAATTACGCCCGTAGTGGGTAAGATCCGTGGACGAAAGAACGACTATCCGCCTGCCCAAACTCACGGCGGTTTCGGCAAGTATCTTTCCCGCTTCAAATGAAGACAGCTCCGCCGGAAACCTTAGCCAAAGGAGCATTGATTCAGGAAAAAAATAACGCGCCATTGGTAAAAGAACTTCCACCGTATTGTCCCGGTAGCTGTCGGGGGCGGTGGAAATTCGTTTCTCAAACGCATCCCGCAACTCTTTGTCAATTATCATGGGCCCAAGGGCAGTCTTTACGCCGTCTTCCCGCGCGGCAAGTACAGGCGCGCCAGCGGGCAAATGACCGCCGATAACGGCCACCGTTTCCGCATCCGATTCAAGCGATGATACGGCCAGCGCCGCCAGATGGCCGGAGTAATACCAGCCGGCATGGGGGGCTATTGCCGCCTGAGCCGCCGGTAATGCCTCTTTGGCCTTCTTAAACGTTTCCAAAAATTCTTCAATTTTTTCCCTTTGCCGGGGATACCAACCGGGGGGAAGAGACGGTTCCCGTAAAATCATTTAACTATCCTAGCATCAAAACAAAAAAGCGTATATAATTATTACATTAAGGAATGCGCATGGGAACTCCCGGTAAAACATCAAAGGTTTCCTCGTTTATAGCAGCTCTATGTATATTGGTATACATAGGCGCAATTGCGTTTGGAGCGGTGCAAATTGTTATTGGCGTAGGGGAACGCCGGGATATTGCGGAAAGGGAATTCTACGATCTTGCCGACAGGGCCACTTCCTCAAGCGTTTTTCTCGGCTTTATGAGCGAGGCATACCAGGCAACTATCAGGGATTTTCTGGGCGCTTCCGATACTCTTCTGGGAGTCATCATTACCGGTTCCGGCGGGGAATATGCTTTTGAAAAGTACCCCGGCAGCGGCATTGTCTGGACAGCGGATTCGCCACGGTTCAGGAAAGGTTTCGGTTTTCCGGGTGAATCTTTCTTTCTGCCGCTGGGAATTGAAGGCCAGCGGAACGTAACCATACAGGCGATTTACGGCAGAATTGATTACAATTTTTTCCAGAAAATTCTACGACAGACCCTTTTGGTTATTCTCTCTGCCCTGATTGTGGCTTTTATTACCCTCCTTTTGGAAAAGACATTAAAGAACAGGTCGGATTACTACAAAACCGAGTCAAGCGATTTAGATATCGGCGGCAAAAATGCCGGCGGCATAAATGCCGGAAACAATTTTGATTCTTATGAAGATAGCCCTTATGACAGCAGCCCTTATGAAGATAGCGGCGTGGAAGAAGAGGATCCCAGGGGGCTTTTTAACCCAAGAGGTAATATTGGCTGGGATTCCTACATCAACGAAAGACTTGCCTCGGAACTTCACCGCTGTTCTTCTTTTGAACAGGATCTGGCATTACTTGCCATGGAACTAAAGAACCCTGGGAAAGTCAATGACAGCCTGTATTGTAAATTCACCGATGAGGCCGTGAATTTCTTTACAATGAGGGATTTGATCTTTGGAAAGGGTGAAAACGGGATATACGTAATAATGCCCAATACCGATCTGGATCAGGGGTTTTCAAAATCCGAACAATTTCATCGTCGCCTCATTTCTAAATTGCAGGAATTAAACGCAAGCCAGGGAGAAGTTCTTGGGATAGAACTTTGCATAGGGCTTAGTTCCCGTTCCGGCAGGCTCATTGAAGCGGACCGCCTTATTCTTGAGGCCAACAGCGCTTTGAAAAAAGCCATGGGGGATCCTGTTTCGCATATAGTGGCTTTCAAGAGCGATCCCGAAAAATACCGCGAGTTCATCAAGGCGAATCGAAACTAATCGAAGAAAAAAGAACCTTCCCTGAACAAATTGTTAAATGTACGCTCTGTCAGGAGATAGAAATAAGGCGTTCCCGACACCGTCGCGTAACGGGTATTTAGCTCTGTGAGGGGGCCTGCCTGTAGTGTCCTTGTACTGCCGTTTCCAAACTGCACCGTAACGCTTGCTTCAATTGTTTCGGGGGCGTTTACTCCGAAGTTGTCCGCTTCCGCTTCAAGCAGCTGCCTGAGTGTTGCTTCTACCCTGATTGCGTTCAAAGCGGTGTTTTCTTTTCCGGGGATGATCCATCCCCTTCCGCTGCGGCGCAGAATATACGTCTCGGCAGGGAAAGAAATTTCAACCTGCTGTATTGAATCAACCGAAGCCGAAGTAAACAGGCGAAGATCATACCAGGAACGGGCGTTTAACCCCGTAAAAAAACTGTAGTCATCCTCCGCGGAGTATATCTGATTCCAGCCCGCCCTTCTTAAATAGACTTCCGTACCCAGGGCGTTTGAGCCTCCAATCAACAGATCCAGAAGCGGCAGGCCCGCGCCTCCGCGGACAATAATGCGGGAAGCGCTTTCTTCTGTTAACCCCAGCCTTACAATACCCTCGGACGATGAAGCCCTGACCGGATAATTATCTTTCCGGGTAAGCAGGGCAAAGAGATCGGCTACCCTGTCCTGTTTCGCCGGAAATTCACTTGTCCCGTCGGCGACAAGCCAGACGTTATTTCTGCGTTTTAAAGCGATTCTGTTTTCGGGGCCAGATATTTCCAGACCGTCGGCCATAACCAAAAGCGAATTATCAAGCCAGGCGAAAGCGGCGCTGCTTCTGTTTTCGGGATCAAAAATAAAAGTCATTATGTAAATTAAAGCCAGAACAGCAACAATGGCCGATAGTATGGCAGCCTTCTTTTTATACGTCATACTTTTACCTGTCAATGGAATGTCCTCTGTCCTTTGATGTTTTCACCCTTCTTTTCCAGTTCAAAAAAAGTCCCACCAAAACAACGCCAAGGGGAATAACGATGGTGTTAATTGTGCGGGAAAAGGCCATTGCCCTGTCTCTTTTAGCGCGGTCGGCTATGCGGTCAAGCCTGCCCGCCTGCGTCTGCCGCCCGCGGATTGCGACAATATCTTCGTCATTGGAAAGCCAGTCCGCCGCCTTAATGAGAAAGTCCAGGTTTCTTTCTCCCCCGCGGTTGGCCTGCATAATTGAGCCGGCGAAATGCGAGTTCCCAACAACGATCAGACGGGAAGGCTTTCTAAGAACCGGCTCGCTTCGCCGCTGAAAAGCGCTTGGGAAAATTCCCGAAAGGGAAGCGCCCAGTATTTTGGTTCCACGGGTATAGTCCGCTTCATTTTCAAATTGCGAATAATAATTGGGATTGGTAATAAATCTTTCAGTCTGCAGCCATGCCTGGGGCGAAGTTTCAAAAAGAACATCCGCCGAAACGCCTTGCGGTGGATTTAATTCAAGAGGACTTGCCCAATAGAGATCCATGCCCATAAAATGGGCAGTAAGGGGATGATCGCCGTTGCCCATCTGCTGCGGAAGGCCAAGCCACTGAGGGTACCTCATTGTTTGAATAACCGTACCGTTTCTGCTTTGAGTCTGGAATGTTATACTAAGCGCCAGCTTATCATTTACCAGCGCGCTGCGTACTACAACCCCGTAATTGGCAAGCATGGCAAGAAGGCCCTTGTCCTGCATTTTTCTGGCCTCAAAGCCTCTCCTGGTATCCACAAAGACGCCGTCCAGGGCAAACAACACGTTCCCGCCGCCCAGTATGTAATTGTCAATCGGGAGGAGCTGTTCTTCATCAAGATCCTCAACCCCGCCAAACACAAACAAGGCGGGAAGGCTTGAGGGGATATAATCCCCGGCTTTGATAAGCCTTACGCGGAAACCGGAGAAAGCAAGCTCCTCGTTCAAAAGCCCGTACTCGCTTTCCCACTGGCTATAGCTGTCGCCGACAATGACGGCGATTTCCCTTTCCACGTTGCGTACCAGCGAGCGGATGCGGGAGCTCAAGTCGTATTCCAGGGTGTCCAACGAAAAGACAACAGGAATAACCGTCTCCCGATCCAGGTATTCAATAAGGATCCCAGAATAGACAGTGGCTACGGTAATTTCATTCTGTTCGGTAAGCTGAATTTGCTGGGGCTCTATTCCCAGATCTTCCACTGCCTGTAGAAGGCCCGCCTTTGCGGGGTCCTTTTGAAAGAAACGGATTTTTCCCTTTGAATTTGCCGCGTATTCGCGCAGCAAGTCCGCGATTTCCCCGGGCATGGGATGGGCCTGCCTTAGCTTTTCAGAAACAAAATAGGTAATCCTTACCTGGTCTGATATTTCCTTGTAGAGGTTCTTTGAGACTTCAGAAATTGTGTAGGCTTTGTTCTTTGTTAAATCCAGGCGGAAGAACAAGCGACCGCTTATTAAAAAGGCCAATAAAAAAATCGCCGCCGACAGCAGGCTTATAACCCTGGCCTGATTTTTGTTCATGGCTATTTCCACCTTCTATAGACAAGAACCTGAGTATTGAGAAATAAAAAGAGGAGCGTGGTTATAAGGAAGAAGGCCATATCGCGGCTGTCCAAAAGCCCCCGGGAAAAACTTTCAAAATGAAAAGCAAGGGAAAGGTAATTAATTAAGGACGCAAGGCCGGAAGGCAGGTTCTCCGTCAGTTGGTGCATAAGCATTACCGCAAGCAGCGCCACTACGCTTCCCACAAACGCGGCGGCCTGGTTTCTGGAGACGCCGGAAAGAAAAACCCCCAGCGCGGTGGCGCTTGCGCCCAGGAACAATGTCCCCACGTATTCGCCGAATATTACTCCGCCTTCAAAACGCCCAAGCGGTAAAATGCTTAGCGGAACAGGTACGGTAAGTAAAACCATTGCGAATAACAGCGCAAAGCAGGACAAAAATTTTCCCAGCACGAGTTCCCATTCGGTAAAAGGCATGGTAAAAAGAATCTCCGCGCTGCCGAATTTTTTTTCTTCGGCCCAGACCCTCATCGTTAAAACCGGAATCACAAAAATATATACAAACGGAAAAGCCTGGAAGAAGGGCCTTAAACTGGCTGTGTCCATGGCAAAGAAGCGCTGAATGTAATAAAGCCATATTGAAACAAAGAGGATGAAAAAAACCGTAACGCCGTAAATTGCCGGAGAATTGAGCCATGAACAAATTTCCTTTCGGGCCAGAACAAATATTCTGGGTGAAACAATTCTCATCCCCTGCTCTCCTCTTCAGTTGTTAGTTTCACAAAGATATCTTCCAGGCTGAGTTTCTTGCGGTTCATCCCGATTATTTTATAACCCTGCTTAATCGCCCAGTCAAAAATAATCTCCCCGTCAAGAGCGTAAGCGCCGCTGTTCTTCATTACAAAATCGAGCCGTACTATCCCGTCATCCAGAGACTCAACTTTTACCTCGCCTGTTTCCCTTTCCAGTTGGCCCAGGCGGCTTTCAATCTCCGCCGCCTCTGCCCCTTTAAGGTATAATTCCCAGGTGTCCATTCCCCCGCCTGCACGAATCGTTTTCGCGATTTCATCTGGCGTTCCCTGGGCGGCAATTCGGCCCTCGTTCAGAATAAGCACCTGCGAACAAACTGCTTCTACCTCTTGCAGAATATGGGTCGAAAGAATAACGGTCTTTCGCTTTCCCAGCTCCGTTATTAAAGAACGAATTTCGATGATCTGATTCGGGTCGAGGCCGGAAGTCGGCTCGTCAAGGATTAAAATCGGCGGGTCGTGAATTATGGCCTGTGCAAGCCCGACCCGCTGCTTAAAGCCCTTGGAAAGGCTTTCGATGCGGTGGCTTCTTTCGCCCTCAAGGCCGCAGGCGGCAATGGCGTCATCAACCGCTTTTCGTATTTTTTCTTTCGGAAGAAGCCGCGCCGAAGCCGCGAAGTAAAGGTACTCTTCCGGGCTCATGTCCCCGTAAAGCGGATTGCTCTCCGGAAGATAGCCTATGCGCTTTTTAACTTCTACCGGGGATTCTTCCACGGAAATGCCGTCAATTATCGCCTGGCCGCCGGAAGGGAAATGGTAGCCGGTCAGTATTTTCATGACGGTGGTTTTGCCCGCGCCGTTCGGCCCGAGAAAACCAAGCACCTGATCCCGGCCTAAAGAAAAAGACAAGTCCCTGACAGCTTCAAAGTCCCCGTATTTTTTGCTGAGATTTTTTACCTCAATCATGATGTTTGTTTTAATTATTTAATAACAAAAATATTTTAGTCAATGGCTTCGCTTAAGGCAAAGCCTTAAGCTTTGCCTATGGCTCTTTTAAGGAATGGATTTACTGCCCGCTAACGCGGGCTGCGGGTCAATGGCTTCGCTCAGAGGGGGCGCTGCGGGCGAAACGGAAACGCTTGTAGAGTCCGGCCATTAAGCCGCCCAGCACTTAAAGAATACACGTTAAGATTAAAAAGCAATTTCTCACTTTAAGTGCTGGGTTTTTATTTCACTTTAAGGGCGAGCGTTTACTCCCTCGTCTTCCTGGCCGGGGAACTCCAAATGTTTCCGTTCTCCCGCAACGCTCCCTCCGATCGGCATCAACCTTCATAAGGCACAGTATTTATCATTAAACTTCTTGCCAAACCCCGCAACTTTCCACAAAAATATGCCAACGATGAAAGCCACATCATTAGTGAAGCGGGGGAAATACCGCATATTATTTCAGTCCGTTTAGCAGCTACTGTCAGTGTTAATGATTAAGGCAGGACGTGATTGCGGCATGGATGCCGCTGTTTCCAACAATAATGAAGTTTTGCCGTTGGCAAAACTTCAAGGTAAAAAATCGACATGGATGTTGATTTTTTACCCGCCGACAGTCGGGTCAAGATTTATTGACCAGATTTCACCTTGCTTCATAAAAATCTTCACCGTCAAGAGCGCAAAATGCCGTCAACTCTTTATTATTACGGTATTCATCGGCTGCCATTTCAGCGGCTTTCTCCAATGAGTAATTTTCTTTCGCTTTTTTCGCTTTTATATAACCGATAAAATCAACTACCTCGTTATAATAACGAGGGGAAAGTGAGTCTATCTCTTTTATTAAAACGTCTCGTTCCAGCATGGTATATATGCTAACTTTAGAAAAATAACGATGTCAATAGGCCGAATTGCTTCAATATTTCGCGAACCGAAGGTAGTTTCGAGTCAATACCGCCTGGAAGAAGTATTCTCCGAAATATCCGCCTTGAAAATTTTCCCTATTTTTACCACGAACCACACGAACCGACACGAACAACGGCTTAACTACCTGATAAAAAGGCTGTCTACTCTCCCTGGGAATGGTAGTATCGAAAAACGGCATACTGCGCTTTCAGCCGGGAAGCTTCGGTAAAAATTTTTCCTGCCCTAATGTGCGGTAAAAGCCCTAATGCACCTCAATCAAATTAACAACATTCATGTAAAGAACAGTCTGTCCTGTCAGAGTTTCATCAAGCAGCGCCCTGACTTTTTCCGCGCCGCGTTCCCGTTTGAACAGCGCGATAAGGGCGCAGGCATCGAGGATATATGTCAATTGCCATCCCCTGGCCTGTCGAAGAATCTCCGGTATTGGCTTTCCTCAAGTTCTTTGTCTCGGCGGCGCATTTCAAGAAAGCTGTCTACAGTTAA
>Ga0268262_10000404_pt1 | contig 57867 bp, 35 predicted proteins | sample TergutNc150P3_FD_190354 | JGI IMG/M metagenome (GOLD analysis project Ga0268262, IMG submission 190354) | Nasutitermes corniger P3 segment gut microbial community from laboratory colony in Florida, USA - Nc150 P3 (SPAdes) (version 2) | ecosystem: Host-associated > Arthropoda: Insects >... | reverse complement strand
ATGATAATGGGTTTAGCCGTTGGCGCTTTTCAGGGCTGGTTTATAGCGTATCCCAAAATTCCACCCTTTATCGCTACGCTGGCGGGTATGTTGCTTTTCCGAGGACTTACCTATATTATAACCAAAGTAAGCCCGGTAAACCCGCATGATGACATTTATTCCTACTTTTCTACGGGAACGATAGATTATGATCTTCTGCACATGGAAGATCCGGTTATTTTGGGATATTATCCGACACCATTTATATTTGCGTTAATTATAATTGTAATCTTATGGATAGTAGAATTTAAAAACAGGAAAACCAAAATAGCCCATGATCATGCTGTTTCTCCTTTGGGAGTTACTTTTGTTAAACTGGCGTTTATGAGCATTTTGTTGCTCGTTCTTGCTGAACGTTTTGCCTCTTACCTAGGGCTTCCTATTGTCGTAATCGTGCTGTTAGTAACGGTAGGTCTATTCCACTTTATTATGAAAAATACCGTACTTGGCAGGTATATTTACGCGGTTGGCGGCAATGAGCGTTCGGCTAAACTGTCCGGTATTAATACTGAATTAGTTACATTTGTTGTGTACTGTATTATGGGAGTATTGACAGGGCTTGCGGCTGTAGTAAGTACAGGGTACATGAACAGCGCTCTTCCACAAGCGGGAAATATGTTTGAAATGGACGCAATAGCGGCTTGTTATATAGGCGGTGTTTCGGCTACCGGCGGTATTGGTACGGTAGTTGGGGTTGTTATCGGAGGACTTGTAATGTCCGCCATTAACAACGGTATGACCCTTATGAACTTGGGAGCCCATTACCAGTATGTGGTTAAAGCGCTTGTCGTTCTATTGGCGGTCTTCTACGACGTATATTCACGCCGTAAAGCAGGATTAGGTTGATAGATAACGCGGCTTAACGCTGTTCTACAACCTGGCGCTTACTCTGTCAATCATCTCTCTAAAGCTGATTCCCTCTTTTTTAATCAGGCGGATAAAAGAGTTGTCCTCCGGTTTTCCAAGCACCTGCTCCATCTCTGCCTGATTGCGAAATGTGGCTTTTTTAAATTGATTACGGTAATCCTTTGCCCTGCTCTCGTAAATCTGTTCTTCTATCCAATGGTGAATATCAAGGACTAATGTTAATTCCTTGTTAAAAGTTTCAGTATCCGGAGTTTCGTCCGTACCGCGAAGAAACGCAAGAACCGCCCACGCATGGCGGCTTTTATCAAGCGGATATTCTCCTTCCCAAAGATCGTATACATGGTGAATCTCGTCCCAATTTTTATACTTACCTTCGCCTATTTCCTTCCGCAGTTTATCCACGCGGAAAGCCGGGACTATTTGACCGCCCGCGTTTACCCAGTCTTTTACGCGCTCCTTCTCACCTAACAAACTGCATAGGCTTTTATAATCCAGTTCCGGTCTTGAGTTAAAATATTCCGCGATGGTTTTCATAGCGTAATAATGCAGCATCTGACGGTATGCAAGAACGGCTTCAAGCGGTTTTATTACTACCTGCAAGCGCTTACTGTTCTCAAAGTGATTACAGTTTATTTTTCGCACAGCCTCGCCTTGCAGTATTTTCCCGCTCATTTCCGTAATACTCATCGGTAAGATTCCGTTTTCTGACAGCCATGTTTCAAGAAGGGACAAAGCGGTAATTATTTCCTCCGAGGTATCAGGCGCAAGATAGTCCGATTCTATCCTCTGGATTTTTACTTTCCGTTTGTCGCGGGTTTTGGTTTTCCATGAATTGCGTTCAAGCGCGTACAGGTTATGCATCCAAAAATACGCGGGCATAACTTCAAGATGGTCTTTATGTACGTTGTTGTTTACAAGCGAGAATGGCAGCGGAATATTTAACTCCGACGGATAATCGCCTTTTGCGATAATCACAAAAGAAGCGAATACGCTTGAGTGTTTCAAACTGACGGCCAACCCCGGCCAAAAACCCCGTTTGGCGCGTATTTCACCGTCATTGGCGCGGCTGTTGTGGTTACTGCCGAGTGTGGCCGCCGCCGCCAGATTTGACATTCCCTCGATAAGGCTGGCTATTAAAAACGAATTGTTGTGGTGCTGTTCATGCACGGGGAAGATCAAATTATTAAGTATCTCACAGCATGACACTGTGGAATTGTCGCCTAACACAGAGTGAATTAACCGCGCCCCGTACTTTAAATTACAGTTTCTGCCCATTACAAAACGCACAGCCTTGCAGCCGTAAAAAGCGTTACAGGCGTATCCCACAATGCCGTTCACCATTTCAACGCCCTCGCCTATCTGCGTAGGCTCCTCGGCGGATGATTGTATTGTAATATTTTTAAGTTTATTCGCTCCCTTAATGTAAGCGCACTCTCCCACCGCCGTATCCTTGATAATTGAACAGCTTTTAATAACCGCGTTTGATCCGATAACTCCGTAACTGCCCCGATACCCGCCGTACTGTTTTTGCGTAATCTCCGCCAATTTGGCGGTTAACGCGGTATCATCGCGGTACGCAGCCCAAAGATACGCGTCTGCGGCGATCATTTTATCGAACGGTAAAATGGAACGCCCTCCGGCTTCATTCATCACATCGATCCAAACACGCACTTCTTCGTCTTCGCCGTCCTTTATGGCGCCGTTGCCGAATTTTGCGTGGTTGGTAGTCTGCAATTCATTGATCTCGGAGAGGATACAATTGTTCCCGATAATATAATTGGAAACAAACGCGCAGCTTTGAATTGCAGTGTCATCGCCAATGTCGCAGGAAATAATTGTACTGTTACGAATTCCGGCGGGAATACAAAAGTCATGATGTTTAAGCAAAACATTTTGTAAAGAGCCTACGCGCACAAGCCCGTAAAAATTTGAATCGCGGATCAGCGAAGGATCAAAAGGATCGGTTACTAAAAAGTCTTCCCACTTTGCGCAGTAATTTTTATTTTGAATCAATATTTCAATTTCTTCGGGTCTTAACCGCCGCCAACTATCTTTCTTTTTGGAAAACAATTCAGTCTGCTGGGCATTCCGCTGCCAGTACTCATCCGCGCCCGGCGGCAGATACTCGGTGGGAATAAAGTCATACCCGTGGCGATCTATGGGGAGGACGTTTTGCGTTTTCATGGATTTATTATATATTTTTTATTTATGGGAGTAAATCCAAAAAAATTATAAAAACTTGCTAAAGAACAAAGATCACAAAATAGATCAGTAGTAATACGGTTACGCCTAAAAAATAGCCTAATTACCCTATAAACTACAATATTTTGTGGGTTTTTTTTATACGCTCTTAAGATATAATAAATTATATTTATGATATGAAGTCTGTTCGTGAAGGAGTTATAATTGTGTAAACAGCATACATTATTTTTAATTACAGTTCTTTCTTGCCTTTTCTCCATTGTTTTTATAAGTTGTATCGTTGTTCCGGAAGAGAAAGAAGAGGAAGGAGAACAAGATGAAATCAACAGTGAATTAAATTCCATCCTTGTCAAACTTCCAGCCAATACCGCCGATACCCCGCATACCGTTATTTTGAACGTGAGCGATCTGACAGGCATTAGAGGCGCCCTCAACGCTAATCCGAATAAATATGTCAACCTTGACCTTTCCGGCAGTACTTTTACCAGCATTCCGAATAAGGCTTTTTTTTGGGGAAATGACTTTCTTTATAGAGATGACTTTCTTTATAATAGAGAAACTTTTTATCGTGCTTCAAGTCCTCCTCCTCCATTCGGTTATGGATGTACGACGCTTACCGGCATTACCATACCGAATAGCGTTACCAGTATTGAGTATCAGGCTTTTAGAGGGTGCCGTAGGCTTACCAGCGTTACCATACAGGATAGCGTTACCAGCATTGGAGAGATGGCCTTTTTGAATTGCGATAGCCTTGTCAGCGTAACCATGGGAAATGGCGTTACCAGCATTGAGAAGGAGGCTTTTTCTCATTGCACCAGCCTTGCAAGTATTAATATACCCAATGGTGTTACCAGCATTGGAGAGATGGCCTTTTTGAGTTGCGATAGCCTTGTCAGCGTAACCATAGGGAACAGCGTTACCTGCATTGCGGATAACCCTTTTAAGGGCTGCAGCAGTCTGATGTCAATATCTGTTGCTAACGGCAATACAAAATATAGTTCGGTAGACGGCATATTATACTGTATAATAGACAATGAAATTTCCTTGATAAAATGCCCGGAAGGAAAAACAGGCATAGTAAGCATACCGGACAGTGTTATCAGCATTGAGAATTATGCTTTTTATGAATGCATTGGCCTAACCGGCATTACCATACCGGACAGCGTTACCAGTATAGGGAATTATGCTTTTTACAAATGTACCGGTTTTGCCAACGTTACCTTAGGGAACAGCGTTATCGGTATTGGGGATTATGCTTTTTACAAATGCACCGGCCTAACCGACATTACCATACCAAACAGCGTTACCAGTATAGGGAATTATGCTTTTTACGAATGTACCGGTTTTACCGGCGTTACTTTGGAGAACAAAGTTATCAGTATAGGGGATTATGCTTTTTACAATTGTACCGGTATTGCCAGCGTTACCATGGGGAACAAAGTTACCAGTATAGGAAGTTATGCTTTTTACGGTACCAGCCTTACCAGTGTTATTATACCATATAACGTTAACAGAATTGGCAGTTATGCTTTTGTAGAATGCGCCGGTCTTACCAGCGTTACTTTTCAAGGCATGATTCCTTCGGAAAATTTCGGCGATATAAACTTATTACCACTCGGCTCTCCATTTCCCGGCGACTTACGGAATAAATTTTACATACCCACTAAACCCGGTGGAGTGCCGGGAACATATATTACGACAAACCCGGGCAGAAACGCGGTATGGACGAAGCAGTAACGCAACAGTTCCTGACACCAATTTAGCGTAGTGTCGTTACGTGCAACACCTACGCTAGATATGGGGTAAGTTGTTTGATACCACTTTTTAAAAAATGCGATTAAGATGTATGCCTAATAAAATACTTGACTTTTTATATTAAATTTCCGTATTTTATAAGTATAGAAGGTCACCGCCTCCGCTAGCCGGAGGACAGACACTTTTACTATCCCGATCAGGGTTCCCGCCCTCATTTTATGGGGGCTAAAAAAAGTTAAACTACTTGTATTCAAAAAGACTCACACAAAGATCACAAAGTTTATAAGATCACAAAGAAAATCAAAGGTTTTTGTCCGTAGGCTTTATGTTGGCTTTCACGATAAGATAACGAACAAAACCCCTTTTCCCTCTTTGTGATCTTTGTCCCTTTGTGATTTTTGTGAGAAACCTTTCGAATAAATTCCCCTAGACACAAATAAAAACCTTGCATATTGTTAATATTATGGATTTCGACAAATTTACGATAAAGGCTCAGGAAGCCTTGAACGAAGCCGCGAGTATTGCGCAGAAGAGCGACCATTCGCAGATTGAAAGCGAACATTTACTGTTGGCGTTACTGCGGCAGGAGAACGGAATTGTTACGCCGATTATCGAGAGGATAGGGAGTGATGCGGCAAAACTTTCCTCCGATGTTGAGGCTCTTGTTAATAAAACGCCGAAGGTTTTTGGAGAGGCGGCGCAGGTTTTTTACTCGCCGGCATTATCAAAAATTCTGGCAAAAGCCGAAGTTGAGGCTTCGGCGTTAAAAGACGAATATGTCTCCACAGAGCATATCTTAATCGCAATTGCGGCGAGCGAGAGCAAGGCGGCGGAGCTGCTAAAAAAAGCGGGCGTTAACAAGGATGCGATTCTTGGCGCGTTGAAACATGTCAGGGGGAATGCCCGCGTAACCGATCAAAACCCCGAAGAAAAATATCAGGCGCTGGATCGCTACTGCCGAGACCTTACCGCTCTTGCGCGTCAGGAGAAACTTGATCCTGTTATCGGGCGCGATGAAGAAATACGCAGGTGTATGCAGGTTTTGTCCCGCCGTACAAAGAATAACCCCGTACTCATCGGCGAACCCGGCGTAGGAAAGACGGCTATTGTCGAAGGGCTTGCGCGGCGGATTGTGGCGGGCGATGTGCCGGATGGATTGAAAGGGAAAAAACTTCTCGCTCTTGATATAGGCGCCCTTGTCGCGGGAGCGAAATTCCGAGGCGAGTTTGAAGAACGTTTAAAAACCGTTATTCACGACGTTCAGGCGGAAGACGGGAAAATTATTCTTTTTATTGACGAGATGCACACGCTTGTGGGAGCCGGAGCCGCAGAAGGGGCGACCGATGCTTCCAATCTGCTTAAGCCCGCGCTGGCGCGAGGGGAACTGCGCTGTATCGGGGCGACTACATTGGACGAATACAGAAAGCATATCGAAAAGGACGCGGCGCTTGAACGGCGTTTCCAGCAGGTGTATACGGCGGAACCTTCAGTAGAAGATACGATTGCAATTCTACGCGGACTTAAAGAGCGGTACGAAGTTCACCACGGTGTGCGGATTAAAGACGAGGCGCTTGTGGCGGCGGCAACATTGTCCAGCCGGTATATAACAAGCCGTTTTCTGCCAGACAAGGCAATTGACCTTGTTGACGAGGCCGCAAGCCGCCTTAAAATGGAATTGGACAGCCGACCTACGGAACTTGATAAATTGGAGCGGAAGCTTTTACAGCTTTCAATAGAAAAGCAGGCTCTTTCGCGTGAGGAAGACGCGGCTTCCAAAGACCGCCTTACAAAACTGGAAAAAGAAATCGCTGACCTTACAGTCGAACGTAACGCGATGAACGCACGCTGGGAAAGAGAAAAAATTGACATTCAAAAAATCCGCGAAATTAAACAGCGGATAGAAGAGCTGAAAATCGATGAGACACGGTATGAACGCGAAGGCGATCTTTCAAAAGCGGCGGAAGTAAAACACGGTAAAATTCCCGAAGCGCAAAAACAACTTGCCGCTCTTACGGATCAAATGGAGAAAAAGAGAGAAAGCGCAAAAGACGGTGGGGCATCCGCTCTATTACGCGAAGAAGTCAGCGAAGAAGACATTGCGGGCGTAGTGTCAATGTGGACGGGTATTCCCGTATCAAAGATGCTCTCCGGCGAATTGCAAAAATATTTAGACCTGGAAAAAGCTCTTGAAAAGCGCGTCGTCGGTCAGGATGAAGCACTTGCCGCAGTCGCCGACGCGATTAGGCGAAACAAGTCAGGGCTTTCCGACTCGGCGCGCCCGTTGGGGTCTTTCCTCTTTTTGGGACCGACCGGCGTGGGAAAAACAGAACTCGCCAAAACACTGGCGGACTTTTTGTTTAACGATGAAAAAGCCCTCACCAGAATTGACATGAGCGAGTACGGAGAAAAACATTCGGTAAGCCGCCTTATCGGCGCGCCGCCGGGTTATGTGGGTTATGAGCAGGGCGGTCAACTTACAGAGGCAGTCAGGCGGCGGCCTTACAGCGTGATCCTTTTTGACGAAATTGAAAAAGCCCACCCTGAAGTGTTCAATGTCTTTTTACAAATACTCGACGACGGCCGCCTGACGGACGGACAGGGACGCGTTGTCGATTTTAGAAATGTAATTATCATTATGACAAGCAATTTAGGCTCTGACTTGATATTGGAAGCAAAAAATCCTGAAACCTTGCGTAACTCGCTGATGGAACTTTTAAAACACAGTTTCAGGCCGGAGTTTATCAACCGTATTGATGAGACTGTAATTTTTAACAGGCTTGGCAAGGGCGAAATCGGTAAAATAGTTGACATACAACTGATACGGCTTTCAAAACGGCTTGCGGAGCGCAAAATCACTCTTGTACTGACAAACGCCGCAAAGTCCCTGCTTGCCGAACGTGGATATGATCCGTTGTTTGGCGCGCGCCCCCTTAAACGCACAATCCAAAGCGATCTTGAAAACCCGCTTGCAAAGCAGATAATCGCGGGAGTCATCCGCGAAGGAGACACGGTTACCGCCGATACCAACAAAGAAGAAATTATTTTTAAGAAAACCTGATCGTTAAAAATGGTCGCTGTTCAGGACAGGGTATACATTTTTTACAGGGGGCTTTTTTAATATAATTTCTATTCTATTTATCAATTCTTCTCCTGTAAATGGTTTAAAAATATAATCAGCCGCCCCTATTTCTTTAGCGCGGTTTTGTTCTTTTTCTCCGTGAACAGACGTTAAAAATGCTATCGGAACATCTGTAATATTGCATAAATCTTTTATTCGGCTGAATGTTTCCCAGCCGTCCATTTCCGGCATTATCAAATCCAATAAAATTAAATCAACATTACTAAAATGAAGTAAATAATCCAGAGCATCTTTTCCCGATTTAGTCGGAAGAACAGTGTATTTATCCTGTAATAGGGCTTCGAGCATATCAAGATCGATTTCACTGTCATCCACAGCAAGGATTTTTTTCTTTTTCTTTAATAAAAACGCCATAGTACCTCACTAATAATTTTATGCAATAAACTGCCGTTACTGTTGAATAACGCCTAATAATAAATTGGACACACTATTAATATAAATTTATGCATTAAATTGAGCTCTGTCAAGAAAAAAATTATTTTTTAATTAAGAAAAATAGAAAAGAAAAAATATCTACAAAAAAACGCCTGACACTCATACGAGTATCAGGCGCTGTACTTAATTCATTTTTTATTAAGGTTCTACCTTACCCTAATCCGCAGGCAGCGGTTAGCTTGCCACAACCGTTGTTGTTGATGGCATCGCCGCGCCCGAAACCGCACCGCCAATGTTACCGTTTCTTGGGCCGGGAAGGTTTCTTAAATTGCTGCGGCTTTACTTCTACAAATTGTGACCATTTTATAGCAGTGGAGTCCTGGTTAATATTTGTAACATCATTCGACTGAGATGTATATGTATATTGATCCGCTGACATCGCTTGCATATTTTCACCTATCATTAAAATGAATATAAAATTGCCGCTTCCGCCCCACGAATCGTCAGTTGTCCAATCCAACATGGGGAATGCTGTTGAAGGAGTAGTTATCGTTACCATACCGTACGCAGTATAGTTTTGATTGTCATTTGCCGGAGCTATAACTAACATTCCGACTTTGCCCTTGTAGCTATTAGGTATTCCTGATAATGTTACGGATTTTTGTTTGACTTCCTTCACTGCAGAGACAAATGAAGTCCATTGTACAGTAGTGACCTCTTGCTTAATATTTGTAACATCAGTCACCTGACCTGAATATAGATATTGTTTTTTTGTTATTGCCTGCGCATTTTCACCTATCATTAAAACAAATGCAAAATTCCCGTTTCCAGTCCACGGTTTGTCAGTTGTTAAATCTGACAGAGGGAATGAAACTGAAGTGCCGTTTACTATTACCATAGAATACGCGGTATAATTCGTGTTGTTTGCTGATGGAGACAAATATAACATTCCGGTCTTGCCCTTATAGTTAGCAGGTACCCCTGTAATTGTTATAGACCTTTGTTTGGCATCCGCCGCAGACACGAATATAGACCATTGTACGGTAGTAACCTCTTGCTTTATGGATGTAGTATCAGGCGTTTGACCTGAATATAGATATTGTTTCTTTGTTATCGCCTGCGCATTTTCACCTATCATTAAAACAAATGCAAAATCCCCGCTGTTAGTCCACGGTTTGTCAGTTGCCAAATCTGATAGAGGGAATGAAACTGAAGCGCCGTTTACTATTACCATAGAATACGCGGTATAATTTGTGCTGTTTGCTGATTGAGACAAATATAACATTCCGGTCTTGCCCTTGTAGTTAGCGGGTACTCCTGTAACTGTTATGGACCTTTGTTTGGCATCCGCCGCAGACACGAATGAAGTCCATTGTACAGTAGTAACCTCTTGCTTTATGGATGTAGTATCAGTTATCTGACCTGAATATAGATATTGTTTCTTTGTTATAGCCTGCGCATTTTCACCTATCATTAAAATAAATGCAAAATCCCCGTTGTCAGTCCACGGTTTGTCAGTTGTCAAATCCGATAGAGGAAATGAAACTGAAGCGCCGTTTACTATTACCAAAGAATACGCGGTATAAGTTGTGCTGTTTGCAGATGGAGCCAAATATAACATTCCGGTCTTGCCCTTGTAGTTAGCGGGTACCCCTGTAACTGTTATAGACCTTTGTTTGGCTTCCTGCGCCTGCCTCCCCTGAGATCTTTGAGCATAAGCCGCCGTTGAGAATACGATTACCATAACAATAAATGCGGTAATCCTGAACCTGTTGATAGTGTTTTTCATAAAAAACATCCTCCTAATGATTTATAAAAAAGCTGGTATCTGCGAATACACGCAAACCCGGCGTTTTTCCGAAATAATGATAATAAAAAAGCATAAATAAAAAGAAAATTGTAAAAAGATAGAAAATACGTACTATTGGATAATTGACACGATTGGTTAGGTGATATGTATAACGATCCGCTGCCTGCCGTTGGCATTTTTTGTGTTGAAAATTGAGTTTTTTCACTGCAAAGGTCGATTCTTAAGCTCATTGTAACTAATATATCACAGTATTTCATTTTTTTCAATCTCACGGATAATATACACACAAAAAAAATCAAATGTTTAACAATTTATTAGAACTTTTAATGCGGGATATTTTATTTTATCTTAAAAATAATGAAACAAACTACAAAATATTGTAGTTTGTTGCGTAATTAGGCTGTCTTTTTAGACAATCGGATTAATTGTCAATCTTTTTCAATATCGTAAGAAGTTCCGCGCCTTTTATAAATTGGGCGGGGCGGAAATTCCGTCCGTCGGGGAGGGACAGCAGTTCCGTCTCCACACAGCCCAGGATTGAATCAAAGAAAGGCGAAAGCGCGGGCGTATCGGCGATTGGAGTGCGCGGATTTGGACCTGTCGCATAACGCGCGGAATAACGGGATAACATTACTCGATCCCCGCGCGCTTCGGCGTACAGATGCCAGATAAAAAACGCCGCTCCGGCGCGCGTTACGGCTTCGTCCGGTTTTGGCCTTGCTATCGGCCATTGACTTACCGTTATATCCTGGGTATACGGAATAAAAGCGCGGTCAACAAGACGGGTAAACATCTCCGTATCTGTAATATTTCTGCCCCCGGTGATAAACCGTAAAAGCTGAGTTTCGTTTTTTGCAAGAGAAATACAATCGTTCCATGTAATGCTTTCGCGCCCAAGCAGACTGAGAGTTCCTGCGTTCACTCCGCTTGCATTGCGAAGTTCCCATGCGCGGTCTCTTTCCTGTCCGTAACTGTCTTTATAAACTTTGCTGATTCCGGAAGAAAACGCTATATCAAAAGCGCCAACGGCTTCGGGAAACCGCTTTAATTCAGCCAGAGTATGGCCTTTTTCAATGTTTAGTTCTCCGATACCCAAAGACCTCTGGTTAAGAAGAGCCAGTTCTTTTTCGATTATTTCCAGTTTTTTTGCAGGATCGCCTTCAAGACGGACAGATAAAACAACCGCCGGAATGGTTCCGGGTGAAACAGAAACGGACTGCCTGTACAAACGCACGGCTTCACTGTATTTGCCTTCCAGAATGGCAAGCCTGCCCGACCATGCTAGAAGTTTGCCTGAATAATCAGCGTCGGCAGACCCTTCTTTTTCCATTTGAACAAGTAATTCTCTTGCCGATGTGATTTCCTTCGCTCTGTTACGTGCTTCATTTGCGCCAACCGCCTCAAGAGGAATTACCGCTTCTTCAACAGCAATAAGATTTTTTTCAGTCTTATTCCCCTGAATGTTAATTGATAAATCTTTCATAGTAGTACACGCGGAAAAAAACGCCGCTATGACAAATATTATTACCGCCTGAAGTTTTTTCATTTTAATTCTCTCCGTTATTTGAACTGCCAGCGATACAGACGCTTGTCCATTCCCATGCCAAAAATTTCAGCTTTCCTGCCGCCCTGCGCCGGAATAAATAAAGGCCTGCCCCATGCGGGAATAGGGAATCCCCCAAGAGAACGGAAATTACGCGTATAGGCATAAAGCGCGTTGCCCTCGCCTGTGATATAGATTTCAGGAACTTTATCTCCGTCGCTGTCAAAGAATGTTATATAACCTTCTTCTTTTACGGAAAAACCGGGAATGTTCTGATACAGAACCTCGCCTTCCGGACTTATCCTGAAAAATGTTCCGTTAGATGAAACAAGCCACATAAAATCTCCGTCAAAAACAGGCTGTTGGTAGAAGACTCCGTCAAGCGCAACAGGGAACGGCGGAACAAGAGCCGCTTCTTCATCGTAAACCAAAAACTGTCCTGATTGATTCACAAAGGCGGCATATACGCGGTTTTTATATGCAAATAACAGCGGCGATCCAAAACCAATGCCAACGCTGCCGCTTTCTTCATTTTCTATGGCTATTGGCGCAGGCCAATTTGGGAGCGTCCTTCCTTCGCCGTCAAGCAGCCAGATTTCACCAAAGAAACTCTTTGGATAAACTGCAGTATATATGCTGGTTTTTTTACTACCTGTTGAAACAGAAAGAAAAGACGGCGGGGAGCGAAGAGCGGCGGTAAATGAAGTTTCCCAAATCTCTTGTTTGCCGGCTGCGTCAACCGTATAAACTTTGCCGTCTTCATCGCAAAGGTAAAGCTTACCCATAAACGCAGCGGGAGCGGAGGAAAGCTGAAGCCCCGTAAGCATCGGGAAGCCTTGGACTGTTTCCATATTGCCGTCTACAAGCGTTACACGCCCCCTATCCGTAACAACCCAAGCAAATACCGTTCCTGCCCCGTCTTTTACAGTAACATCGACGGCGGGAATAACCCAATGATTTCCCTGACCGGTAAGTTCACTGGTACTATTATCTGCAATTTTTAACGAGACGGCAGTACCCCCCGAAGAATAGAATATTCTGCTTTCTTCCCCCTTACCCGCTCCGTAAATACGGTTAGAAGGCTTCACGCCGGCATCAAGCGGATAGCCGCTTACAAGATTTATGCCGCCGCCTGAACCGGGAACAAGGGACAGAGAAATTTCAACAAGCCCTTTGTTCAGGCTCATGCGGGCAAGCCCCTGGCGATAGAGGGATAAAAAGCCGCTAAGGTCGGTGTTTTTTCGCAGAAAAAAAGGAACTGAAAGATCCAAAGAATAGTATAAACTAAAAGAACTTGCAACCGTTTTTCCTCCGGCAATATTGCGCCAAACGGCGGTTTTAGGAAGCACTTCATTTCTTTGCATGGCGCGTAATGCGGCAAGAAGGGCCTCCGCCGATTCGCTTACAAGAAAATAATCTTTGTAGATTGTGTAATAAGGCGAAGGTATAAAAATATCCCAACGCCTTAAAAGAGATTGAAGAAATTCGGGAACCTCAATACGCGGAATACGAACTCCGTCAAGATTTAATCTGACATTCTCGTTAAGCGCGATGGATTTAAACGCGCGATCAAAAATTCCCTGCCGTTTTTTCTCGTCGGCGATTTGAATCATATAAATAGGGTGAGGCCGCCCTTCAAGCCCAAAAGCCGCAAATTCATTTCCCGACCATGAAAAAAGAAGATCGTTCAATGACAAACCTAAAAGTATTTTGGAGGAATTGTCCGCTGTCTTGAGAGCGCTGTCAAGTCCCTGGGTAAACACAAGCGCGGTCTGATAGATTTCTTCCAATGTACCGGCGGAAAGTATCGTCGCGTATTGCGCGTTTGCGGGAATACGTTCCGCTATGCCCGGAACGTGGGAACGCTGTCCAAGCAATCGGCTTAAATCAGCCTGACCCGACGATAATGGAGCCGCAAGACTGAATTCAATCTTTCTGGGATAAATTGAAAGTCCCGCTTCAACTTTGGAATCAAATACGATGTTATTCAAAATTGCCGCAATACCGGCGTCCTGATCTGATAAAAGAGATTTGATAAATTCATTGGATAGCATAAGCGCGGCGTCATAATTAGAAGGCTTGATATTTGTAAATGCTTTTACATTACCTGAATTTGCAGAAGAGCGTGATTCAAAAATACGCGAATTATCGGTTATAAAGAGCAGGTTGCGATAAGGAGCGATGTAATATGTCTTGTCGCTTAATCGGTATTCAAAACGTGAATTTTTTCCGGCTTGCACATAATAAAGATCGGGGATGTTTATAAAATTTGAAATCACAGGAAGAAGACGCAGTAAGGGGGAGAAAAAACTAAAATCCCATGCGGCAATTAATATTTCAGATTCGGAATTCGAAGGTAATATGCCAAGTTCCAAATTTCCACGCGCTGCAAGACGTAAAAGCCCGTGTTTAAGGATTTTATTGTCTTTCATTGCTATCAAAGCAGAGGCGGTTTGAGCCAACGCCGGTACATTGGAAAATTCATCCAGAGATTCATGAGTTAAAATCCCATCAAACAAACGCACGGGATTAGATATGCTGAGGCGAAGACTGGCGGAATCGGGAATAACAGAAGCCGCATTAACTCTGCCAATCAATGAAAAAGCTGCCCAGCCAATAAAGAGCGCCGCAAGAATAATGAGCAGAGTTATAATAAATCTTAAGAATTTTTTTGGTTTTTTAGCTGTGGAATTATCGTTACTCATATAAAAATAGTAAGTTATTATGAAGAAAAAATAAAGCTTTTATGAAAAAGCCTAACATCCCCAAACGCGCCATGATTCATTTTGACTTATCAGATTGGGGCTGGTTTCCGGATTCTGATTGATTACTGGTATATTTGGCGAAAACTAACGCCTGCAGAATACCCAGAATATAATCCTGCTGCTCCTCATTGAGTAACGAAAAACTTTTACAAACTTTTTCAAGCTTTTCTTCCTGAATCATTCGACCCTCGATAAAATACTCTGTATGTGAGAATATTATACTATTTTGTGAGAATTGTAAATACTCAAATGTTAAATATCAACATTGCATAGTGAGTGGTTTTGTCGTATGATATGGATATGACTATTAGCAAGCGCATAAGACACGTACGACAGACCCTCAATATGTCGCAGGTAGAATTTGCGAAAGCAATCCATATAAGCAATGGGTATATTGCGGAGCTTGAATGTGAACATCGAAAGGTAAATGACCGTATCATTCATTTGATTTCGCTGACTTTTGGCGTTAATGAAAAGTGGCTAAAAACCGGCGAAGGCGATATGTTTTTTAAAACCCTAGGTGAAAAACTCCAACGCATGGTAACCCTATTCAACGAATTACCTCCAAAATTTCAGGATTACGTAATGCAGCAAATTGAACAGCTTTTAAATGTAACGGGTAAAGAACCCGAGAATTCTGCAGAAATACCGGCGGAAATACCGAATGATCCCTCTGTACAAGATTGAAAAACTGCCACGTATCCAAAAACTCAGGAAAATCGCAAAAATTTTTACAGTAGCGGAGACCCGGCTCTCCAGCCTGCTTACTGGCCGCCTGCTTGCCGGTAGTTTGACAGCAGAAAAGAACACAGATGTTTTTAACAGTCAGGAAATAACCTTTTTTACCGATGCCGCCAAATTACTGGCAGAAGACGGACTTTTATCGGCAGATGTGAAAAAAGCGCTTGTTGAGTCAAAAGAGATTTTTCAGGCTGCGATTACGGCTCCCATTGAAGATTTATCAATGTTTCTTCGCGCTTTAAATAATGTCAAACACATTTTGCTTACGGAAACCGGAAAAGATCAGGCCGATTGGGATTTTACAGGCAGCGACGGACGCCTTGATCCGGAGAAAAGGCAAATTTTCAAAGGAATGTGGGTATACATGGAGGATATCCGCTCTCCGTTCAACGTAGGAGCAATGTTCCGAACTGCGGAAAGTTTCGGCGTTGAAAAAATAATCTTGTCCCCGCTTTGCGCCGACCCGCATCATAGGCGCTCTGAGCGTACGGCTATGGGCTGTGTAGACATTATCCCCTGGGAAAGGCAGGATTTTTTTCCCTCTCCGGAAAGCGCGCCAACCGACAATTTAACGGAAACTCTGCCAATTTTTGCCTTAGAAACAGGAGGCACCCCTTTAGCGGAATTTCGCTTTCCGCGCCGTGGAATTATGATAATTGGTTCCGAAGAATTAGGGGTAAGTCCCCGCGCGTTGGCTGCGGCGGACGCTTCACTGGGGAGGGTATCAATTCCCTGTTACGGATCAAAAGCGTCGCTTAATGTTTCAGTTGCTTTTGGAATTGCAATTCAGGCCTGGGGGGAGGCGCTGCACTAATTTTCGTTTATTTACGGGGATAGAGTCCAGTTATGATATTCTGCGTTTTCCACAAAAAATGTTATGGGTTCATATTTTTATGTTTCAAATATTAATACATGACCTATTGTTCCATCTTCATATTTTGCTTCCTGATTATTTGATATTAATTCATATTTCCCATTCGTATATTCAGTTATCGTTTTTGTCCAAAATATTTTAGAAATTTCATTTTTTGGATGATATTTTAATTGCCATTTTCCTTTGAATTTATTTAAAACATAATCCACAACATATTTACCTATTCCTTGCCGTCTATATTTATACATTATGAAAAACTCAGATAATGTATAATTTGTTTCAATTTTAACTTCCGGATAATCGTTTATCATAATAAATCCAGCCAATTTATTATTTACCTTAATAAAAAATGGAAACCTGTTATTTTCAGTCCAATAGTTATCAAAATAATCATAACCATAAAGTCCAAAATTATTAGTATCAAGATCGTCATATTGAGAAAATTCATAACGATATTTTTCCATTAAATTTCTTAATATTTCTTTTTCCTCCTTTTTTACAAGTTCTATTATAATATCCATACATTTCTCCTAAAGTATTATACTATGTTTTATAACATAAATAACCATGAATTGTGTGTATTGCCGTAAATATAACTGATAGTATTAAATAAACAGTAAAATGATAGGGAATATTAATAAATAATCTATTACCTACCAGCCCTATACCTACTAACCATATAATTGATGTCCAATATGGAGCTAATATAAAAATTATATTTTTGCCAAATAATGTATTAGCAGCATATATCTCAATGAAATATGATGTGAAATAAATTATAATGCCGATAATGTATATTATTATGCCTATCATTTCTATTTTATTTTGAATATTTATAGCCATTATTATTGAAAAAGCTATTATTATAATTCTTGTTATAGTTTCCATTTTAATTATCGGATGAGAAATATTTTTTAAATAATGCGAAGGAAGTTTTTTAAAAAATAAAATATTAAATAATAAAATAGGGATAAAAAATAAAAAACAATTATTTATATATTTTAGAATTATGCTTAAAAAATTCATAGACTGTTTTTACCCACACTACAACTGCCTTATGCCATGAAGGCGCAAGGCATAAAATATTTTTCCAATAAAAGTTTTATCCTATATTCTAAAATGCCCAGCCGAGCAAAACAATATATGGTACTAAACTTATTAGAAGACCTTTACCTTCAACTATAACCAAGGGAACTTTTACGCCTATATCCCAAAAGAAGCCTCCAGCCTTATACCAATCAATTTTGAAACCTAATTCGGGTGTAATTGCAAATCCATAAAAAATTTCTTTTTCATCGAATTCCCCTTCCTTAAAACCATGAAAACCCAAGTCTACACCAATGTAATAAATTTTGCCCCATGGATAAAAACGTACGGTTACATTAGCTCCAAATTCTTCACTCACAAGATAATTATCAGTGAAAATAGCAATGGCGCTAATATTATTATAATAACCGTCCACACCTAAAGCAAATTTTGTATTAAACATATACTCATATCTAATGCTACCACCAAGTCCGACAACATATCCAATAGAAAGCCAGTTATTCCTCGCGTTTGCCTCTTTAAGTACTGATTCTTGTGAAGAAATACTTCCTACCACTAAAACAAAAAATATAAAAATCAATAAAAACTTTTTCATTATATTCCTCCAATAATAATATTGTACTATATTATTGTCTTTATTCACATTATTTGCGGTAAAAATTCGTAAAAAAAATTAAAAATATTTTCATTTTCGGTCAAGCAAAACGGGGAGTTCGCACCCATATAGGGTAAATCTTTCTCAGGAGTTGCTTATGAAAATTAAATTTATTTCTTTGCTTTTACTTATTTTGATTTTTTCAGCGTGCGGCGGGAAAAAGGTTTCCGGGACACAGTTGGAAAAAAGGACATTGGCTGAGCCTGTGAGGGCGGCTGATTTACCGGCGCTTTTACGATCTTTGGATGAAATCGCGGAGATTGAAAGAGCCGGAGCATGGTTTCAGGGATTGTCTATAACAGAGTCCTCAATTCGGGAAAAAACCGGAGATTACGCAGGGTCTGTTGCGGCGGCTTATAAGGAGTTGGCGTGGGCTTATGGCATGGGACTGATAAAAAAAGAAGAACTTGAACAAGGTCTTAATAATTTGCTCATCATTCAGGGCGATGAGACAGTCATTCGCGCGGCAAATGCGATTCTTTCATTTTTAAAGAAACAATGGGACGATGCCGCCGCAGGGTTTGAGCCGCTGTTTAATGAATTGGACGAACCGGATGGATTTGGCAGATGGCTAATTCTTGTCTGCGCTCTGGAAAAAAACAAAGCCGCCTCGCTTAAAACAGATGAATCTGCGGCAGATTCATTTGCAGAAAACAAGCGAATCAACGCGGCTTACAAATCTATTCGCGCACGTTATTCACAATTTCCGGAGTACTGGTACAGAGGGGCAAGGGTTTTCTCGGGAGGAATAGCCGCGCAGTATGCGGAAAATTGTATCAATTTGTCTCCCCAGGGGCCATTCGCGGATGAATGCCGATCAATATTAGCGTCTAACACGGGTTTAAAAATCGAAGACGGATTATCAATAAAAACCAAAAAAGAAATTGAAACGATTATTTCCCAATCTGTAAATTCAAGTAACCCGCAGATTCTTGATTCTTTGCTGCCGTTAATCAGTCTGCCGGATAACCCTTACACGGTTTACGCGGTAAGCGCGCTTAAAACATTAAAAAGTATTCCAAAGTTTAATGAGTATTTTAACGGACATGCGGCTGTTTCAAAGGGACGTCTTGCAGAGCGGCTTTCCTACATTTGCCGGAGTTAGGTGAATTATGGCAGGTGTTTTATGAAAAATACAATTTTACATAGAAGCGTTATTTCTATATGTATAATTTTCACACTTTCCTGCACCGCTTCCTGTGCCAAATCGCCGGATATGGAGACAATTCGCCTTTATGTCCGCGCGTCTGACGCATACGCTCAAGGACAGTTTACCGAGGTTGCGGAACTTTTGCATAAGCAAAATAATTTTCCACCCGCGCTGGTACTTAGGGCAAAAGCGGAATATTTTTCTGACAATCTTGATAAAGCGGAAAAATCATGCCGCAGGGCGTTAAAATTGCGCCCTTCATTGTTAGAGGCAAATTTATACCTTGCAAGAATTCTTCGTGAAAAAGGCGATCTTAAAGGCGCGGAAACTGTAACTGAATCCTTGTTAGCTGACAATCCACAGGATATTCGCGCGCTTAGGTTTGCGGCGGAACTTGCCTCAGAGGCGCGTAAATTTGATGAAGCTGCGATTTTTCTGGATAGAGCCGCTGAATTTTCCGCGGAAAGCGCGTTGGTTTTGCTTGACAGGGCAAGACTGCGCTGGACAGCGGGAAAAGGCGCGGAAGCATTAGAAGATTTAAGCCGCGCAAAAGCCATGCTTCCGTGGAATACTCCTCTGTTACGCTCAATATCAAATCTTGAAAAGACAATAAAAGGAGTAATGTGATGCGAAATATTTTTATAGTTTTATTTACATTTATTACCGTATGTACTTATGCAAATGACGGCAATTTACATACATTGACATTTGCACAGGCGGCAAAACTTGCCGTAGAGGCTTCTGCCGATTTAAAACATTCACGCGCTTTACAGCCTCTTTTGGAAGGAGCGTGGGCATGGGGCTTACGCGCGTATTTTCCACAAATAAATATAAGCGTCTCGGAAAATGACCGTTTGCAGCAAATTGGCGCGGATTCTTTTATGAAAAATTACAATATCGGCGTTGAGCAGATGGTTTGGGACGGCGGTAAAATATCAATGTCCAGAAAACTTGAACGAATGGAACTTGACCTTTCATCTTCAAGGCTGGACAGGGCGGCTAATGAAATTGCGGAGTCTGCAATAAGCGCGTATCGCAGTTTATTGTCGTCAAGAGCGATATTTGACATTAAGAAAACGGCGCTTGTCATTTTGGAAGAGCAGCGGAATATTTTAGACGAAGAAGTTAGGCTTGGACTCGCGCTTCCTGTGGATCTTGCAAGCGCGGACATAAATTTATTAAATGCAAAAATAGACATTTATTCCCTCCAGTTGGATCTTGCCGAAATGGAAAATCAGTTTTTGGAGCTTCTTGGACTTGAATCCATGCCTGTTCTGACGGAAAAAATTGATTTAAATCATTCAGTTGTACTCCCGACAGCTTCGACGGCAGCCGCTCTTGCAAAAAAGCAAAATCCGAACTTAATAGAAGCGCGTTATTCGATAACAAAAAGGCAAACTGAATTAAAATATATTTCCTGTTCATGGATACCAAGTCTGCGCCTTGTCGGCAATTTCGGTCTTACAGGTCCGCATTATCCGCTAACGCGCTACAACTGGTCTATCGGAGTATCCATCGATTTTTCAAACCCGCTGTTTCAAAACCGTATTGGCGCGCAGGCTGGGTGGGAACCGCCTTATGATAATACGGCAATGATTCAAAATAGTTTCTCTCTTCTGCCTGATCCTGCGTCAGGGTACCGAAGAAGACAGGCTAAAATCGCTCTTGCCTTAGAACAGGAAAAATATAAAACTGCGCTTGAACAAATTGGCAGAACGGCGGCGACTGCCGTGAACAAATGCGCTTTTATTGAACAAAAAAAACTTCTGGCAATTGAGGCTTCGACTCTTGGCGCTGAACGCTGCCGTATCGAAGAAATAAGGCTAAATCTTGGACACATAACAAGATTAACGCTAATGGAAACATTAATTGAACAAACTCAAAAGGAAATTGCCGCAATAGAGGCTGCAACAGCGCTATTGGAAGCAGAACGCGAACTGGAGCGTTTTCTTGACCTTGAACCGGGAGAATTAAAAAATTTTGCGGCTGAATCTTTAGATTCAATTACAACGCCGTCAAAATCAAGGAGGAAATAATGAAATTTAAAAACTTTTTAATTATCAGCCTGATATTTTTATTTTACTTCGCCTGTAAAAATAACGCAAACATCGGCGACGAACCAAAAAATGTTCGTGTAACGCCTGCGGTTATCAGGGAACAGCCTGATGAGGCGTCAGGATTCGGCAGTTTGTCTTTTCTTACCAAAGTAGACATAACTTCTCCGCAGGAAGCGGTAATAAAAAAACTTTATTTTCGCGAAGGCGATTATGTACGGCAAAAACAAATTATTGTACAGCTTGAAAATCCGCAGATCAATTTAGCGGTTGAACGCGCGGAAAATAATTACTCGCAGGCTCTGGCGGCGCGGAATTTATCCGTCTCAAGGCTTCTTGAAGGCGTTTTTCAGGCAGAGGCGCAGCTTTTAAGTCTTGACAAATCTTCCGCGGAACTTGCTTTGGCTAAAAAGAAATGGGAAGAAGACAAGCGCAAACATCAAAATCAAGAGAAACTTTTTAAGGTGGGAGGCGTTCACACAGAGGCAATTCTTGTAGGCCGCTTCAATCTTGATACAGAATGGGAACAAATTCAGCTAATGGAAAGGGAACTTGAGATCAGGCGCATTGGCTGCCGCGATCAGGATCTTGTTAAGGCGGGTATTCCCGTTCCGTTAGACGCAAATGAGCGGCAGAATGCTCTTGTCTCGCTTATGACATCAAGTTTAAAAGCGGAACTGGAGGCTGCAAATGCAAGACTTGACGCGACGGAAAAAGAACTTACATCCGCCAATATCGCTCTTGCGGAACTTACCATAAAGTGTCCAGCTTCGGGCATTATCGGCGCGCGTTATCTTGAAGAAGGAGAACGCGTCCGTTCTCAGGATAAAATTTTAAGTCTTATTGATATTGCTTCGTTATACGCAATTTTTCCTATGCGCGAAAAAGACGCTCTGCGGATGGAGAAAGGAATGACGGCCTCCGTACTGATAGACGGAACAGGCGAAACAAGGGACGGCGTCATTGATTTGATTTATCCTCAGGCGGACAGTCAATCCTTAAGTTTTCTTGTGCGTGTTTTACTGCAAAATACAAATGTAACAGATAACAAACTAAAACCCGGAATGTTCACGCGCGTTACGGTAAATCTTGGACCGCCAAGAAGCGCTATTTTTATTCCTGAGTCGTCAATTTTTAACCAAAAAAACAATGAAGGCGGCGTTTTTATTGTCAATGGCAGATCATTAACCGAACGAAGAATAATTATTGAGGCCATTCACGGAGAAGAATGTGAAATAACATCGGGATTAAGCGCCGGAGAACTTGTTGTTCTGCGTCCTGATCCGGATTTAAGGGAGGGAACCAATGTTTCGGTTTTGGAATAAAGTCCTTGTTTTGTTATGCGTCATTTTTATATTTTCATGCGAATTTATTGATTTACGCCCGATTGGAATTGAAATAGAACCCGATGAAACTGATTCTATTTTACCTGACTCTTTCAGTCCTGTGATACTCAAGTTTGACACAGAAATGAAAAAGGACGACGTAGAGGGAATTATGCAGATAAATTCGGATATAGGTTCAGTTAAAGGAGATAAACACTGGGAAGAAAATAATCTTTATTTTGTACCAGTACAGGGATGGACGGCGGGAGTTCGTTACACATTAAGCCTTTTAGGAACTTTCCGCTCTGTTGACAAAAGAGAAATGCGTATTGAACGTTTTGTTTCGTTTTATGCGATCAATAAAAATTCTCCGCCTCTGCTTGAACAGTACATTCCCGCAAACGGATCATCAATTGGAACAAACAATGTAGTTTTTGAATTTCATTTTTCCCGTTCAATGGAAAAAAATACGGTAGAATCCGCCCTCACTCTTGAAGGAATCGGAAATAAAACTTTTGAATGGATGGATAATGACAAAATACTAAAAGTTACGCCTGATAAATCTTTATCTCCGTGGATAATGTACAAGTGGAATTTAAAAGATTCGGCGAAAAGTATTGACGGGGTTCCTTTACCAAAAACATATTCAGGTTATTTTACAACCGATTTAGATCAGACTTTACCTCAAGTGACAAACGTGTATTCCGTACTTTTCTCTGACGGCTGCTGGTATCCGACCGGAACAAACATGGAAACCGGCCTGCGTTCAGGACATGGAATCGCAGTTTCGTTTAACAAACCAATGGGGGAAAATGTTCTTCGTTCCCTGCGGTTTGAACCTTCCCTGACAGGCAGAGCAGAAATGTTATCTGAAAAAAGCATTGTGTATATTTTTACAAAAAATCCCGAACCTGAGACAACATATACTTTGATTGTCTCAGGCGACACAAAAGACAGTGAAGGGCTAAAAATAGGCGACGATTATAGATTAAATTTTTATGTTGATATTCCGTATTTAAATGTTCTGTCAATCAGTATAACAAATGGTCAGCTAATTGAAGATTTCTCCTCAATAAACAATGCATTCCCTGTTCATGTCGATCAAGCGACAGGACAAATTGTCATTTCAATTCATTTTTCATTAATCTTCGGTCTTGAAGAAAAACAAAATATGCCGCAAAAAATAACCCTTTCGCCATTTTTCCCAATAACTCTATATCCTACGGCATTAAGTTACATTTACTGGATATCTGACGACTTGCTTTATATGCAATGGGAAGGATTAAAATCAGGCGATGAAATTCCCTATTATTACAAACTCACTATTCCCGGCGGAAAAAACGGAATAATTTCTGATTCCGGTTTTTTCATGAAAGAAGACATTGTTATTTATCTGGAGGCAATCAAATGAAAAATAAACTATTCATTCTTCTACTAATTAACATATTTTCTTTTATTTCCTGCGATATATTAAGAATTTCCCCATTTGAAGTAACATCATGGACTCCCGGCAGCGGTTATCAGAGTGAACCTGAAAAAATAATTATATCTCTTGATTTTTCCGGCGATCCTGCCAGAGCGAGTATAGAAAAAAACTTTTCATTAACAGGAAACGGAAACCGCGTAAGGGGGACTTTTTTATGGGATGGCAGAAAAATGACATTTTCCCCGCTTACTCCTTTAGAGATAAATACCGACTACACAATAAATCTTTCAGCGGACGCTCATGATACCGGGGGACTTTCCATGGATGAAGCCTTTAATCGTAATTTTTCAACAAGACCCGAAAACATCCGGCCTGTTCTTATATCAAATTATCCCGAAATGTATTCTGAAATTACCGACACAAGGACGGAAATAAAATTAGAATTCTCCGTACCAATACCGTTAAAGACTTTATATGACAATGTTTCATTTATCCCTTCAATGACAGGTACTTGGCGCCTGGAGAACGAAGGAAAGCTTGCGGTTTTTACACCCGCAGAGCCATGGAGCCAACAAACCCGTTATGAGATAAAATATTCCGCTTCATTGACAGATAACAACGGGATGAATATTGGGAATGATTTTTCGTGTATATTTACGACAAAAAGCGATACTGAAATTCCGTATCTTGTAAATGCAAAGCGAATCACAAATAAAAATGAATCATTTTTATTATCCCCTAACAGAGGTTATACCGGCGCCGCTGAACTGCCGGTAGAGAACAAGAGTTGGGAAAAAGATGATAAATTGATGCTTGTTTTTTCAAAACCTGTAGACAGTATATCTGTTAAAAATTGCATAAGCGTCGAAGACGGTCCAAACTTGTCAATGGAAACATTATCGGGCTACAAAACCGAACTGATTTTAAGATTTGACATTGCGCCGGCTTATGAAAGCAGATTTACATTTAAGATCAAACCCGGTATTAAAGACGTTACGGGCAATGAATGTAAAGAAGAGTACAGCTTTAGGATTTTTGCTAACGGAAAATTTTCTAAACCGCCGACGCTTGCCGGAATTAGAATACCAATGTCCCCGGGTAATGGTACGGATAAAGAATTAATATTTTTTGAGACTGATTCGCTTTTTAGAAAAATTCCAATAACGGATAAAAATTATCCGTCCGGTGAAAATATTAACACTTGGTTTGAATTATATTTTGAAACCGCGGAAGGAGCGTCCATTGATTTATTTTCATTAATGGAACTTTTTCATATAGAAACAAGTAATAATGTTATTAATTTTTCACCTCGTCAGATGAAAAATAAAAATTTTACGATACCATATCCGCATAACGGCATGGAAGACTGTCAAAGAATTGAAATTACAGGGAATCTGACTAACTCGACAAATTTTGGAATTATAAATTTTATTATATCGGCGGGACTTAAAGACACTTTAGGAAACCGAAATGATAAATCTTTAAAAATATCACTTGTAAAGTAGGATGTTTATGAAAGCGATAATCACTCTTTTTATCCGCAGGCCTGTAACAGTTATCATGATACTGGCGGCGATAATTTTTGCGGCTGTTTTTTCTCTTATTAATATGCCTGTCAGCAGATTACCGGTATTCTCAGTACCGAGAGTGACTGTAGAAACATTGTATCCTGGCATGGCCGCTGATGAAATAAGAAACATGGTTACAATTCCGCTGGAAGACGGTCTTTCCCCAATTAAAGGGCTTGAAAGAATGAGGAGCGTATCACGCGACAACAGGTCGCTTATCAGCCTTGATTTCCGCTGGGGTACTGACACAATGGCGGCTTCAGTTCTTGTCCGCGAAGCAATTGACGCGGTTTATCCGGGACTTCCTGAAAGAGTAAGTAAGCCGACAGTAACGTCGACGGACACCGGAAACGAAGCTCATGCAGTAGTGGCTGTTAGTTCACATAACGGGAACGGCGAATTTGCGCGTAAACTCGCGGAATACGAAATACAGGCGCGTCTGCGAAGAATCGACGGGGTAGGCTCCGTGACGCTTATCGGCGGTGAAATTAAAGAACAACGTCTTTCTCTTGATGCGCAGCGTCTTGCCGCTCTTGGCGTCGCCCCCTCTGACTTTACAAACCTTGTCGCGCAGGAAACCGCTGATATTCCCGCCGGAAACGCGCGTGAGGGAAACATGGAATTAGTTGTCGTAAGTTCCGGAAAACCTGATTCTGTTTCTTCTCTTTCAAAAATTATTCTTCCTGTAAACGGCGGCTCCTTTAAAATTGAAGACGCGGCGGAAATTTCCAATTCCAGCGCCCGGCGGGAAAGCATATTTGTTTACAACGGTAAAGAAGCCACAGGACTTGAAATTTACCGCAGGCCTGGCTCCGACCCGCTGCGTCTGTCAAAAGAAATAAAAAAAACAATTGATGAAGCTAATTCTCTCTTTTCCCGTGACGCGAAAATTGAACTGGTAGCAGATTCATCTTCGTCGCTTATAAGCGGAATAACAGGCTTATTAATATCCGCCGCTCTTGGCGTAACGGCGGTAATAGCGGTTCTCTTGCTTTTTATCCGCCGCATAAAATACAGCCTGCTCGCGGCGCTTTCAATTCCCGTTTCAGCCGCAGCGGGCATTTGCGTTCTCGACGTTTGCGGAAAATCCCTAAACAGCATGAGCCTTGGCGGACTGGCAATGGGGATAGGCCTTGTTTCCGATATTAGCGTAATTATAATTGATCTGCTTCATCAGGCTTTTGAAAAAAGAGATATTGTTCCTGAACCGTATGAAATTGGAAATAAAGCGGCCTCGATAGCGGGATCAAACATCGCTTCTACCATTACAACATCGCTTGTTTTCATTCCAATTATTATGCTGCCTGGTCCTTTAGGCAGTCTCTTTGGCGATATAGCCATTACACTTGTCAGTTCGGTAGCCGCCGGATGGCTTTACGCTCAGTTTTTTCTTCCTTCTCTTTATTCAATGTTCTTTAGCAATCAGTTAACAGTCAATAAAAATAATTTAACAAAAATTAAATCAGTTTTTACAAATGGCAGTCTTGAAAAAAAGTATATTGTTTTGCTTTCAACTCTTCTCCGCAATTCGGGTAAGTTTTTAACCGTTTCTGCACTATTAAGCGTTATCGGTTTCCTAACGCTCTTAATGCGTCCGGTAGTTTTTATTAACCCTGATGAAGCGGAAGAAATACAGGTTTCAATAATTTACCCCCACGGAACCTTGTTGGAAACAATAATAAATGATACTCAAAACAACTCCATAATAGTTTCAGGACTGCCGTTTGTAAAAACTGTCTATGGAATAGCAGGCGCGGAGGAAGGAGACGTAAGCCGCAGAGCGGATATTGATTTTAAAAAAGAAGAGCTTATTCTTCATTGTTTGCTCAAAAAAAATGTTAAGCCTGAGAAGGCGTTAGTTGAAATTAAAAAAACTCTGGAACAGCATAATGAATTTTCTTTTTTGGCGTATTTACCAAAAGACAGGATTGAAGTTCTTTTGGGGATATCATCGGAGCGGACATTTGTAATTAAGGGCAAGGACAGGGAAGAACTGCTTGAACGGATTGAATTTGCGCAAAATGAATTTAATTCCGCGACTACTGCGGTAAATTTTCGTCCGTGGGGAAAGAGACCTGAAATACGGGTATATCCAAACAGGGAAATTTCCGCATATCTTTCAATACCGGCTTCGCAGATAGCGGAAACACTTTACATTCTTAATGAGGGAGTCATAACAACAAAGCTTGAAATTGAAGGCAAACCATTGAATGTTCGCGTAACAGGAGCGCGGGGAACGCATAACGATCCTATTCAGCGGCTTGAACAAATCCCGTTAAAATCAGGGCAGGGAAAAAATGTATATCTTGGTTCTCTTGTAAAGATAGAACAAAAAGAAGCGGAAGCGTCTCTTGCGCGGTTGGACAGATCCGATGTTGTCTACGCCGACATAGCCGCCGTAAAGAAAATCCCGGCTTCTGTTAAAAAATTAACCGCGCGATTTCCCTGGTTTACAGGAGCCGACGAATCAGTATTCAGCCGCTACAAAAACTCTTTGATTTTTTACATTATCCTGGTGCTTGTTCTTCTGTATATGACAATGGGCGCTCAATTTGAATCTTTTCTGCTCCCGCTTATTTTAATGTTAAGCATTCCATTTTCACTTGCAGGAGCGGGACCCGCGCTAATAATCAGCGGTTCAAAAATTGATTCAGGCGCGGTACTTGGACTAACCGCTCTATTCGGACTTGTTGTAAATAACAGTCTTATTCTCTTTGAAATCAGCGAACAAAAAATTCGCGAAGGTCTTTCTGTAACAGACTCCGTTTGCAACGGAGCCAAAGAGCGCCTTCAGGCGATATTGATCACAATGACAACTACCATTTTCGCCCTTTTACCGCTAATTTTCAGTCCCCTGGGAAATTCGCAAAAATCCATGGCGGCGGCAATGTTAGGAGGGCTGACCGTATCGACTTTAATCAGTCTGTTTGCGATTCCTTCCGTTTTAATCCGGTATTTTAACTGGAAACTTCACAGCGAGGACGTTATATGAAATTTATTATTTCCCGTTTAGAAAGAAAAAAAATGAGCCTCTGTATTTTAGCGGGAATCTGCGCTTTATCATTATTTGTCATTGTCAATTCAAATGAAAAAATTAAAGAAAATAAAGGAGGGTCTTATGTAATAAAAATTAAACATTACGGTATTGACGCAATTGAAATGGAAAGAAGCGTAACTATTCCGCTTGAGGACGCGCTTTTTTCCATTCAAGGCGTAATGGCTGTTCAAAGTTCCAGTGAAAACAGCCTGTCAAGCGTTTTTGTACGCTTCAGATCGGGAACACATGGCCGCTATGAAGCAATTCGCGACGCGGCGCAAAGAGTATATGAAACGCTTCCGTCATCGGCGCAAAGACCGGAGATTTTAAGTTCAAATAACTCAAGAATTCCGGTTTGGTCAGCCGCCATTATTGCGGGTGATTCAAATAACGCGCTGCAAATACTGGAAAAAATTGTAAAGCCTCGGCTTGAAAGTCTGGAAGGAGCGGGAGAAGTTATTGTTTCAGGAGTGGGATTAAAAGAAATATTTATAATTCTCGATCAGGAAAAACTTTTGTCTATTGGATTGGAACCGTCAACAATAATGTCTGTTCTGTATTTAAATGATTCTATTTTCTCCGGTGGAATGATTACGCAAAATAATAAGGAAATAATTATTACTGTAGACGGGCGTTACTCGTCACTTAACACTGTTATAATCCCGCTTGGAGAAGGAAAATATATTGACCTTTCGGATATTGCCGTTATCAGCGAACGGGAACGGGAGCCGGACATTCTTTCGCGTTTAAACGGAGAAAAAACTGCAAGCATCGCCATAATGGGAAGGCATGGCGCGGATTTACGCAAACTGTCTTCTGATATAAAAAGGGAATTATCGTCCCTTTCCCTAGAGACAGAATTTACAATTTTATCAGACCTTGGAGCGGAAGAAAGCGCGGCTTTTAATTCTGTTCTAAACGCCGCATTGTCGGGCGCGGTCATGGTCGCGTTAATAAGTTTTCTGTTAAGCGGAAAGAACAATGTAAATATCGCGGGTTTTTTCTGCGCGTTATCAATTCCATTAATATGTTTAATTTCAATCGCAATTCTAATGATAATTGGCTTTTCGCCCGACAAAATTCTTCTTGCGGGAATTGCCGCAGGAATTGGCGTCGCAATTGACGCTGTTATTCTCTGCTCTGAAAAACTGAGAAAATGCTTTAATTACGAATCCGCGCAGGCGGCTTTATACGCTCTTACCGGACCGCTTTTAGCGGGAGGAGCGACAACCATTGTCGCTTTAATTCCGCTTTTAACAATGGAAGATAATTCAAAAATCATCGCAAGCGCAATAGCCGTTGTAACTGTCGCCGCGCTGGTATTAAGCCTTACGCTATTGCCGCCGCTTCTGCTCTGGGGAATAAATACCAATAAACAAAAATACTTTTTTAAAACTCCGCAATTTTTAATCATAGCAATGCGGCGGATTTCACATCGTATGTGCAGATGTCTTGCCGCTGTTATAAAATACTGCGCTTGTTACCCGCTTGTAATTTTATCATCCTGCGCTATTATCTCTGTTTTTACAATCATCGTTTTGTCAGTAAAAGGCGTAGACACATCAGGTTACAGTTCGGAAGATTCAGTTTACGCTCAAGTTGAATTTAGCGGAGGCCTTCACGCGCAGGAAGCAGATCGCCTAATGGCGGCCTGCAGTAAAGAGTTAATAAAACAGCCGGGTATAAAAAATGTAGAAACAAGCGCGAGGACAGGCTCCGGGTCACTTCTTATCTCTTTTGATCCTAAACAAACACATGTGAATCTTGTCAGAAAAGCGACAAGAGAAATTTATATTCCGGGCGGATTTATATTTTTTCATGAAAACTCAGGTAATGATCGATACTGGGAAATATTTATTTACGGCGATGAAGATAAAAAATGCAGGGAATTTGCCGAGTCGCTTGCATATATTTGCGCGGAACATCCGTTGATTCGCGAAAGAGTTCTAAATTTTAAACAAGGAAGCAACAAACTGATTCTTTTGCCGGACAGGGAAATATTTGCGGAATCGAAAATTAATTTTTATTCTGCGGCATCTAAAGTCCGGCTTGGAGTATACGGTCCTGTGGCATATAAAAAAATTGATCAAAACGGTGAAACGGACGTAAGAGTCAGCACAAACGGAAACGGAATGTATCAATCAAGAGAAGGAACATTGAATTTGCTTGTCTCTGTAAAAAACAAAGAAAATATTTCGTATTTACAGATTAATTCCATTATGAAGAAAAAAGAAGAAATTGAGCCGTCAAGCATAAGAAGAGACAACCGCCGCAGATTCGCTTCTATAACAATTATTACTAAACCTATGGATCCCCGCCGGGTAAAAAAGGAACTGACAGGCCTGTTCAAAAAACTGGAGCTTGATCCCGGTTATTCCGTAGAATTTGATCCGGAGGCCATTAAACAAAGTGAAAATTTATCAGCAACCGTATTTTCATTTGTTTTGGCAATTATTTTCTGTTACATGATTATTGCGTCAATTAACGAATCATTTACAATTCCTTTACTTGTCCTTTCGTCAATTCCGCCTTCTTTGGCTATTCCCGCCCTATTTTTGATTCTGACAGGAAACTCATATAATTCCGCCGTCGCATGCGCATTTATTGTAGTAAGCGGAATGACAGTTAACGCGGCGATTTTATGCGTAGACGGCCTTCGCTCAAAAATTAAAAAAGGAAAAGAAAAATCCGCATTAAGTATTTATTACGCTATCCGGTTAAAGATACCCGCCCTTATTTCCACCACCGGTACAACCGTTGCCGGCGCAATTCCGTTTCTTTTTCTAACAGAGGGCGCCAATACACTGATACGTACAATATCGCTTGTCAGCGCCCTTGGAGTAGCGTGTTCTTTTTTTTGTTCAATTACTGTAATTCCGTCAATTTTATCTATCACACACAAAAACCCCGCTTGTGCGGGATAAAATAAAAAATTTGGGAGAATAAAAATGTTTAATAAATTTAATAAAATAATTTCAATATTATTAACAATAATTTTTATAACCGGAATATTTCCGCCGGCTATTTTTGCTCAGCCAACATCGACGTCTCTTGGAGAAGTTAAAGGGTTTAACAGAACCGTTATAGACAGTCATTTTAGCAGAGCGGACAGGGAATTAAATCCCGAACGATGGCTTGCGGAAGCAAAATACGGCGTAACACAAGCAATATGCGCGTGGGAATTAATCGCCGGCAGCTTATACGAAAATCCGCTTCTTTATGAAGAAGCAAAAGCGCAAATTGTAAAATGGAGCGATGAGGAACTGGAAAAACGTTTTTCAAAATGGCTCATGGGAAGGTTCTTTGGCAAAGTAGCGGAAGAAGCGCTGTTAAATCTATCGTCAATGTTTAATGAGTCTCAAAAATATTATTCATGGCATCTTGATGAAGAAGGAAATGTCATTTTTGACGATAAGACAGGCGATCCACTTGTAATACGTCCGAATGAGGAAGGCAGGGAATTTTCAAGCGATTTAACATTATGGCGCAATGAAACCGATGATATTGTAAAAACTACAAGCGCTTCATTTAATAATGTAATAAATAGTTTATATCCCGAACTATTGGCATACATTCCGGCTGAATCGCGCGAATCAATAAGCGCGATTATTAATGAAACCATTAACATTCAAAGCAATGCTATTAAACGCGAATTTGAAAATATCGCCGCCAGGGAAGAAAGAATTTTTACAAATCGCCGGACAAGGGATATATGGAGCCTGCGAAAAAAAAGCGATGATGAAGCCGCCAAAAAATTCACAGAAAAATTAATTGCGGAAACTGATGAATCATGCAAAAAAGGCATTGAAGAACTAAATGCAAAAATAGAACAAGCTTCCGCAGGCGCAGGCGATCTTGCGCTATTGGGCGAAGAATGGCTTCGCTTGTACAAAGAGCAATTTGAAAGAGGGTTAAAAGCATGGGAAGATGCGGAAGAAAGATTTTTTATAAGGCGAATTGAATGGGAACAGGAATCTTTTAAATTATTTTCAGAAGGAGAAACTGCCTGGCTTTCAGCTTTAGATCAATTTGAAGAAGAAAGACAAAAATGGGAATTAAACGCAAAAGAATTATTCCAAACCGGCGAATCCCTTTTTAAAAATATTTCCAAAGATTTTGAAAAAACCATCGCTGATGCAAAAAAAGAATTTGAATTAAACGTCGCAATTCGCATAGGAGAAGGAACAAACAGGGTAAAAGCATTAATAGATATGTATCTTGTCAGCTCTTCAGCGGTCGTTTCCTCAATAGAAAATATAAAGTTTTGGCAAAAGCAATTCGATTTTGATGAAAAAGACATAAGGGATTCTGATTTCTCTGATTGGATATTACAAGAAATAATAAATTTATGGAAAAATCTTGAAACATCATATTTAAACGATTCATTATTACAAGTACAAAATATTATTGCGGGAGAAATGACATTATCCGAGCAAATTGCTTTTGCAAACAATATAAATAGTACTTATTTTAATAAAAATAAATTTGATGCTCTTATCGAAATACAAAATTCCTACAATATGTATCTTTCATATACAAGAAAAAGCCTTGATGCGCGGGACAGAATTTATGAAAATTACGCTGAACTTTTTGGAACAGGAGCATTAAAAGACGTACTTTCATCAGGAGTATCAAGCGATGATTTTTATCTGGATGAATATCAGATTGCATTAATCCGCGCAAAAGCGCTTGTTTTGTATTGGGAACGAAAAACATCAATTGCGGATGCAGTAATGGTTTATGCAGGCGAATTAAGTTCGGGAAGAATGACGAAAACCGAGGGGATACGGGCATGGGAAGAAGCAAAAGCCGCATATAATCAATCCCTTACCGCTTATGAAACAGAATTAAGCAATCTAAATATAGCAGGAATTAATTTACAAGAACAACAAAAAGTTCTAAACAGTTTGACTTTATTATTACAAAAAGAAGAAGAAAAACTTAATGACTTATACGCTGATTACTCTTCACTTGTTTATATATCAGGAGGAAATTCATCAGAGCTACTCTCTTCAGATTTTAACATAAAATATAATAATATTGTCGAGAAATATAAAAAATACAAAACATCGGGTAATAATTCAATATATTCTCAAGCTCTTGAATATGGGTTGTTATGGGAAATCGCAGAACAACGTGAAATAAAGGAATTAATCTTAAACATACTTGATACAAATAATAACCTTAAAGATGAGGATATAACTGAGCTTAATAATAAATTAATTACTCTTAGTCCGGAGTTTCAAAATGAACTCTGGGAAAATACCTGTAATTCTTTATCGCAATTATTTAACGAATATAATCTTAATACAGAAATAAACACGCTTCCGGATGTTGAATCAATTTGTCTTGCAATCATTAACAAACCGGGCGGTTTTGCGGAAAATACGGCTAAATTTCTTATGGATTTTGATAATTGCTTTTCTTCAATTCATAAATGGCTGCAATATGAAATAGACAACTGGAAAGACGCTATTATTGATTATATTACAACATTTGCATTTTATTCTAAAATTCAGCCAACGAATAACACGACGGAACTGATTTATTCTTATTATGATTTATTGGTTGAATATAATAATTTTTTTGAAAATGTAGCTGCAATCAATTATGATACCGTAGACGATGATGTAATAGATCAATTGAATAATAATTATAAAAATATTTATAATGGATTAAAAATGCTGGATTATACAATTGGTATATCCGGATCATGGGAAACAATGAATTTGATTGCATCTACAAAAAACGGAATTAATTGGCGTCAATACATATTAGATTCCTATATTAATAATAAAGATCCATCTATTGAAATGGTTCTATCATGGGAAGAAGGTATATTGGCGGATGCATTGTATTTCGCATCTTATTACACAAACAGAATTAATGATTCATTTAATATTTATTCTAAAAAAGATAGTTTTAATACGACTTTAAAAGTGGAACAATTATATAACATATATTCTAATGAAATACGGCAAATTCTGATTGATTTTAACTCGTTAAATTCTCAGTATGATGAAATAATAAAAGCTGCAAAATTAATAGAATTTTCTATACTATCTCCGAATGATATTACAAATCAATTATCTACCGCTGAAAAAAATATAGAAAAACAGGAAGATGCGGTAAATTCATTAAGGGGTAATTATTATGAAGAGGCCAAAACATTCCTTAAGATTGGCGCTCAATATGATAATCAATATAATATTTTAAAAATTATTTATGACAATACTGATCAAAAACGTTTTGAATATGAAAAACAGGACGCCATACAAAGATGGGCAAGCACTTCATATATAAATACCGATAATATTGATCCTGCCGGCTGCAGAGCCAATTTATTAAAAGCGCAGACTGTCTTAAATGTACTTTCTGATATTTCAAATAATAAAAATAAATCTTCAGATAATAATCCTGAGTATGAAGCGTTATATTCGGCTTATGAACAAAGTTTTTCAAATAAAATAAAAGTGCTTGAAGCTATGGAAAAGTTATCATCCGTTTATATGAAAGAAATAATAAATAATAATAATATTCATCAAGAATATAAAAATTCTTTATCTAATCTGGGAATAAATTTTAATTATGAGAATTATAACTTGCCGGAGTCAAAAAGCGAATGGAATATAGAAAATATAATTACAATTAATAACGGACGTTTGGCCTTTTCAAGAGATGAATCCATGAACATTATTGGAGTAAATTCAACAGAAGTATTATCTGTAATAGACTTTTTCAGTAAGGTTAAATCCGTAAACGGAGAATATGTTGAAATAACCGCTTATGAGGAAGCTCTTAGGGGCTTAAGTCAAAGATTGTCTGAATATTTTAAAGATCAAAATAAATCCGTGCAATGGAGTTATGCGAGAAATCATCTTCTCTTGTCGCTAAAAAATGCAAATGACGATTTAAGTCTTTTGGATAATTATTTTTTAATAGGAGGAGAGTTAAGCAGTAAAGGATCTCTTGGTTCTGAATATATCAAGTTGAATCCCATTGAACAAAGTAAAGCTCTTTCCTCGTACATGGAGAGTAGTTTTTTTAATAATAGTAATACTTTGTTCCAAAATGAATGGAACAATTTAAGCGTGGAGGAAAAAGCCGATCTTGAATTTTATGTTATTATGACATTAACCACAGGTAGCGATTACTTTTCCGGTTTTAAGGAAATGTATAATTATCATGCATATGAATATATAGAAAATAAAACCCAATCATTGGTTAATGAAGCGCAAAAAGCCATAAATTTATGGGTTGTTAATCCAGTATTTTTTCTTTGGTTTGAACCGAGAGAAATAAATAAAAACACCAATAACAGAATAAAAATAATTCGTCAGGAAACATTAAATAAAATAAATAAATGGATTAATGGGTTAAATAATAATCTACAATCTATTGATAATTTTTCTGTTTTATACAAAGAATCCTGCCAAAGATTAATTGAATTTGAAGGAATAAAAACTGGTAATTCAAATGTTGTTTGGAACGATCTTGAATCATCTCTTTTAAAAAGCAAAATAAAACAGAAAGATATCGCCGCTATAAAAACCTGCTGGGAAGCAATGCAAAAAAACACCACAAACACAGCATACGAAGATGTTTTTAAAGCGTTTAATGCCCTGTATAATTGGACAAATGATGAATTATATAATGCAAAAAGTAATTTGGAAACCCGTTTTTCTACTGACATAAAAAACCAGAAAATATTAAACAATACCTTTTTATCAGTTGTAGATGATTATTTAAACGGGATAACGGATATAAAAACTGTCAGAACTGCGGCGAATAACGCTTATGGTAAAAATACTGTTTCAATAAAATCTTATCTTGATAATATGTACAATGCGTCAATTAACAATTTATCAATTTACACAACTTCAGAATTTAATTTATATTCATTATTTAACAGCGTCGGAGAAGAAATAACTACATTAACTGCAGACACAATAAGGGACAAATATAACATGGAACTTTCAGCCAGAGAAGAAGAATGGAAACTGATGTCAAAAGACATAACAGAAAAATATTACGAATGGCAGAATACAGCGGCGCAAATATTGAAAAACGGAAGAAAAGACTGGACCGAAGGTTATAAAAAATTGGGAAACGCATATGAACAATGGTGCTTGAATTTTCAAAGTGAATACGAACGCGTAAATAATGAATGGATTTACGCCTATCTTACGGGACTTGAAGACAAGGAAGAATGGCTGCAACAAGCCGCCGATGCCGTCAATCAAGCGTCATCAGAATCATTTTTATCGCTTATAGGCGCGGAAGGAGAAAGATTGTCCCGTTTTATTGACACAAGAGAACCTTTAGGAATCAGGGACGCTGTTCCGGAAATTCAAAATCTTATGACAGGCCTTTTACAATCTTCAGGAATCGTTAATATGACAAGCGCATTTAATTCATTAAACAATTTTACTAACATAACATCTCCTCTTGTAAAACGCGGTATAGGAGGCTCTTCTTCATGGGATTCCGCTATTGTAAAAATAGCTGCGTCCGATCTGGCAAGAACAACAAATGCAGAAATTGCCAAAAACGAAGCCAAAAAGCTTGCTTACAATATCCGAACAAGCGCGGATGAAGCAATCAAAGGCGTAACTGACATGGTAAATACAGCCAATCAAAATTTTACAGAAAGTATGGATGATATTTTTATTTTTAAAGGTCTTTGGAGAAAAGACGGTAACAATTATGTAAAAGATATAATAAAAGGTTCGACGGTTTTTATACCTGTTATATTAGAAACGGTAACAGTTACCGGTTATGAAAATTTCATTATGGAACCGATAACGATTAAAACAAATTTAGATGAAAATAATCTTGCCGGTTTAAGTACTATTGCAATACAGGGATTAATTAATAATCTTTATAATGAAGTACAAACAATTGCGGGTGAAATATTCGGAAAAAATGATGATGAAAAAATAATAATTAATGAAAACGGAATTATTCGGGAACAATCTCCAGGAAAATTCGGAGCGCACATTGGATACGGTCCTGCAGAAAAAGAATTGGAAGAAGCAACAACAGACAGAAGCGAAATATTTTACGATGAAGGCGCCGGAGAATTGGGGCGTCTTTTATCTGATTTTCAATATTGGTATGCAATTGATAAAATAGGAAGCGCTGAACTTACAATGGCCTTCTGGGATAAACGAATGTGGGATGATGATGGAAGCTGGTTCCAGGCGCCAAATCTTCGCACTGTCGGCGCAATTGTAGGAACAATAGTGGCTGCTGCCTGCTCATACGGCATAGGAGGCATTGTGGGAGCGGCGGTATCTGTTGGCGTAGCTTCCGCCACTGAAATTACGCTTGGAACACTTGATGCAGTCTATGAATATAGACCTCTTGATGAAGTTGCTTTTAATATTGGAAAAACTATAATAATAAATACTGCAACCACTGCAATAGGAAGCGCTTTTAACGGTATAGCAGGTACCACTTTTAATGGACTTACAGATACGACTATTAGAAGTGCAAGTACTCCCGTTAATAGAATACTCACAAGCACAATAATGGCAGGAGCTCAAACTGCTACAACAGGAATTATAACAAGTTTAATAAGCGGAATTACTTACGACAGCGAAAATGGCTTTGGTTTCTCAGGAGAAACAGTTAGAGAAAGTTTGGAAGGGACTTTTGACAATTTACTGATATCTATGGCAAGCGCCTTTACCACTTCCAGCTTAACAGCCATTAATAGCGGCTTTGATCTTGAAAAATTAGAAGGCTTTAATAACATAAGAAACAAAACCGATCTTAAAAATCTTAATGAGTTTATCGGTTCCCTTGTAGGACAGGGAGTAAATTATGCCTTAGGAAACGATTTTACCCTAAATTTGCTGAATTTAAGTTTATTATCTAATAATAACTATAACAGCGGTCTCCTCGAACTTCACCTTGGACACGACGATGTAACCATGAATTTCGGAACAGGCGGCGCAAATGTCAGCATTGATAACTTAGTCAGCGTTTACAGAGGCGCTCAGGTATGGGATGTAAATACAAAAATATTCAATTATGGAAAAGATAAAAATTTTGACGCATTAATAGCATTACGCGCCCAATACGGCTACGGAGACAGTGTACAAATAGAACAACTGTGGGATATACTAAAAGGCAATACATTAATTAATACCAATGCCGAAGGAGATTATTTTGCAGAAACCACAATTAATGAGGACGGAAAAAGAGTGATAAATTTGGCAGACTACAAAGAACACATGAGCAAAGAGGAACAATATTTTCTTGGAGTTGTACTTGGCTATGAGGCATACAGAGACGGGTATACTATTGGGCAAACAGATGCGTCAGGTAATTTGGTAACTTATCCAGCACAGACAGAGGAATTTAGAAATGCTCAAATTAAAAAAATTATGATGGGAGACCGTATTCAAGAAGAAAATATATGGTTTTATGAAAGATTTGAAGGGCTAGTAACAGAAAGTTGTTTATTAAAAATTGCACAATTATCTGATAATATGCAATCGTTTTATGATTATATGGAACGTACTTATGATAATAGCAAGGATTATTTATGTATATCTGCAATGACCAGAAATGATTATCAAAATAATTATTCAAAGGTAGGTCTTTTTAATTCGGTATATAGTGGTACAGATGAAGGTAAAGAAAAAATAGCAAATATAAATGAACAAAGATTACAGGCGGCATTTGATAAATATAATGCAAATAAAAATCCAAATGGTGATGAGCAAAGATATCAAGAATTATATGAAAAATTTATAAAAGATGAAAAACTTCAAAAAGAATATGGATATTGTGAAATCAGCACAACTACCATATCTGATGCCGGATGTATGTTTATGTCTACAAAATATTTAATTGAAGCATTAATCGGTAGAGAAATTAATACTCTTGAGCTGCATCAATTTATTAAAGATAAAGGTCTTTTTGCTGGTGATAATATTTTATCCAGGTGGTTAATGGCAGATATCATGAATGCATATACAAATAACGAATATAAAGTAAAATATATGGAAGATCTTAGCAATACACTAATGAATGTATACCAAACTTGTGGAAAATTAGTTGCAATGGAAAATATGACAAATGAAAAGGGATTCATTGAAAGGCAAATCATTCAACAGAAATTGATTGAAACATTAAATAGAATTGAATCACCAGACGAAAAATACGTTATACATCTAAGAGTAAAAGAGCCTGGAAATGAGAGGGCAATTATTCATTCTGTAGCGGTATCAAGCATTGAATATGTATACGATAATAATAAAAATATTATAGGTATAAAACAAGTAAATGTTGCAAATCCATTAAGAAGTAATACTCATTTTAATGGTAGATCATCCTATTTACCGGATCAAATTGTACGTTGGGATATTTTTAGAGTTACTGAAAATAAAAAATAATTTAGGAGGATATATGAAAAAATTTATTTATTTAGCTTTTTTCTTTATGGTTTCCCTGTCTCTTTTTGCACAGGAAAAATATGATTGGCTTATTAAGCATAACTGGTTTCTTGAAACTGACTTATTTGACTTAAATGAACATTACAGAGTAATTTTTCGAAAATTAGAAGTATTACCTGGAAGTACTATGTACCAAGAACGTCTTAGAAAAGAAGGTTTCTATTTATCTTATCAAACAGATCAACCGAATAAGCTTTTCATTGTGGAAGATACTCTTTCTAAAGGCGTTTATGATCTGGAATTTAACGAAAACTACACCTCTTTAGAATTGGTGAAAGGCAAAGTAGGTTATGGACAACAAAAAAGGGTTGGTAAACAAGAAAATAAAAATTATCCACTTGTTGGTATTTGGGGGGAGTTACCGTATTTAAATGAATATCGTATTGTTGATCATAAAGACTGCTTTATCTATATGGAAATTAAAAGACAATTTCCTCTTTGGGCTATACGCGAAGGAACTTACCTATTAAAACAAATAAACGAAAACACATTTGAAACGGTATCTTCTTTTCCCGACGGGCGCTTAAGGCTTACGGTAGAAAATGAAAAGCGAATCATTTTAACGCCTTTATTCACATTGCCTAAAGACGAACGTGGAAGACTCAATCCTTTGATAATACGTCGTTTTTCATAACTAATTAAATTCCTGCCCGGGCAAAACAAACGCATATAAAGCAAAGTTTTGCCTGGGTTTTTTCCCCTTGACAAAACAGGGACTTGCAAATAATCTGTTATTATAGATAATAGGAATAACTATTTGAAAACAATATTTGTTGTAGATGACAGCGACACAAACCTTGCAAAAGCGGAAGAGGCTTTAGAAGACCATTTTAACGTGATGACTGTTCCGTCTGCGGCAAAAATGTTCGCTCTTTTAGGGAAAATTAAACCGGATTTGATATTATTAGACATAGAAATGCCCGAAATGGACGGATTTGAAGCCCTGGAAAGGCTAAAAACCGGCAATTGGGCGAATATTCCGGTAATTTTTCTTACAGGAACCATAAATGCCTCTATAGAAGAACGAAGTTCGGCACTGGGCGCCGTCGGTATCATAACAAAACCTTTTTCCCCAGACATACTGCTTAAACAAGTAAATTTAAATATTTAATACCATTTTTATCAATAATCGCTTATAATTATTAGTATCTGCCATTAAAATAGCAGATTCTAATGTACTGCCGTCTGGAGGAGCAATTTGCGGTCAATAGCTGAAAAAAACCGGGCAATAAATTCTGTTAGTATTCAAATGCTTATCATTGTTATCGCATTTATAGTAATGGGCGTATCAAGCTTCATTTTTGCAAGCACTATTGAACACAGGCATCTGATAAAAGACGCGGAAAATGCCCTTGCTTTTACAGAAGCGGAAATAATATCAAATCTGCTGGAACCGGAAACATTTCTTGACGGCTATTCTGAAACAATCCGCAGTATGCTCATGAGAGGCGAGAGGGAAGGAATTATATCTTCCTATATGGCATCCATTACCAATTTTCTTATGAAAGATAAAGAACGTATGACCGGGTTAAACACTACCCACGGTTATTTTTTTACATGGGGCGGGAAATATCTGGCCGGAAGAAAATGGACAGCGCCGGAAAATTTTTCACCCAAGGATCAACCATGGTATCAAAAAGCAATTGATGCCAATGGTAAAATTACGCTTTCCGAGCCATATAGAGACATAATGACAAAGAAAATAATTATTACTTTTTCACGTTACCTTACAGATGATAACGACAAACCATTGGCAATAGTATGTCTTGATATAGAACTGAACAGAATTTCTAAACACGCAATATCAATAAATTTAACAGAAAGCAGTTACGGAATTTTAGTTAATAACAAAATGGATATTATTGCCCATCTTGAACCGGTTTTTGTTGGTAAAAAATTATATAACATTGACAGTGGCGTTGCACTTTTATCCAGTGAATTGGAAATGGGCATGAATATATCGGAACGTCGTGTAAAAAATTACATGTTCGAAGATTCCATAGTTTATTTTATAAAAATCAAATACGATTGGTTTTTGGGCATTGTAATACCTGTTAAAGAATACTACAAAAGTGTGAACAACATGGCAATATTCCTTATTATAATTGGTTCATTATTGGCATGGGGATTATGCACAATGCTATACTACATTACCCAGGCAAAAATGAAATCTGATATGAGAACCCAGCAAAAAAGTAACTTTCTTGCTACAATGAGTCATGAAATACGTACTCCTTTAAACGCTATTTTGGGCATGACAGAAATTCAAATGCAAGACATCTCTCATCCTCCGTCTACAAGCGAGGCGTTCATTAAAATAAATAATTCAGGCAATTTACTTTTAAATATAATCAATGACATATTGGATCTTTCAAAAATAGAAGCGGGTAAATTGGAGTTGGTACCGGTTAAATACGAAGTTGCAAAGTTGATTAATGACATTATACAATTAAATTATATTCGTTATGTGAGTAAACCAATTGATTTTAAAATAGAAATAGATGAGAATATTCCGGCATTTCTGGTCGGCGATGATCTTCGCATTAAACAGATTTTAAATAATCTGCTTTCCAACGCTTTTAAATATACAGATGAAGGCCAGGTTACGCTTTCGGTTAACGCTGAATGTGTAGGGCGCGGCGGCGGCGCTGTCATTGTTACTCTTATTTTCCAGGTGAGTGATACCGGACAGGGAATGTCTTCCGAACAGGTAAGCAAGCTTTTTGATGAATACACACGGTTTAATATGGAAGCTAACCGCACAACAGAAGGCGCCGGGCTGGGTATGACCATTACGCGAAATCTGGTAGATTTAATGTACGGAAAAATAATTGTTAAAAGCGCGATTAATGAAGGTACGGTAATAACAGTCAGACTGCCTCAAAAAACAGACGGCATAGGCATTAGCGGCATGATCGGCAGGGAAATGGCGGATAATCTGCGTCAATTTAAACTTAATAACTCTATACAATCAAAGAAAGCGCAAATAACCCGCGATTATATGCCTTATGGATACATACTTATTGTAGACGACGTAGAGACCAATTTATATGTCGCAAAAGGCCTTATGACGCCTTATGGACTTAAAATCGATCTTGCAACAAGCGGATTTGAAGCAATTGATAAAGTCAAAGAAGGAAATAATTACGATATTGTATTTATGGATCACATGATGCCAAAGATGGACGGCATAGAAGCTACAAAACAGCTGCGAAAAATAGGATTTACAAAACCAGTAGTTGCCTTGACAGCTAACGCTCTTGCAGGACACGCTGAAATGTTCTTAAGGAACGGTTTTGATGATTTTATTTCCAAGCCAATAGATATACGCCAGTTAAATACAACTCTTAACAAGTTTATTCGCGATAAGCAGACTCCCGAAGTATTGGAAGCCGCACGGAAAGAAAAAGCTGAGATGGATAAAAAACAGGAGCCCGGCAAAGGTTTTCAACAGGCTGATTCACAATTAGTAAAAATATTCGCAAGGGATGCCGAAAAAGCCGTCGATGCTATTCAAAACTCAATTAAAAATGACCTTAATGATGAAAAAGATATTCAGATGTATATAATAAATGTTCACGCGATGAAAAGCGCTCTTGCAAATATCGGAGAAAAAGAACTGTCCAATACGGCGCTCAGACTTGAACAGGCCGGCAGAGAAAAAGACATTAACGTATTATTATCGGAAACAAGTGAATTTTTAGAAAAACTTAACATGGTTATAAAAGAAATTAAAAGCAAGGAAGAAAAAAATGAGCTAGCTGAAGATTCTGAAGAGGCTATTATTTTGTTAAAAGAAAAATTACAGATAATAAATAACGCATGCGCCGAAATGGATAAAAAAGTTATTAAAGGCGTATTAAGCGGATTAAAAGAAAAAACATGGTCGCAAAAAACCAATCAACTTTTAAGTTTAATTGAAGAACATTTGCTTCACAGTGAATTTGACGAAATATCAACAATCATAGTTGAATATAATAAATAAAAAGAGAAATATTATGCAAGAAAAAACATTCACACTCAAAAATACCGATGTTATTTGTTTTCGTAACAACGTATGCCTTTGTATTGGAACAGGCAGAATGGGACTTGCTCTGCAAAAAGAATATTTTGAACAATTAAAACTTGTTCAGGAAAACATCGGATTTAAATGGATACGCGGGCATGGTCTTTTCAACGAAGACATGGCTATATACCAGGAATATAAAACTGAAGACGGCGCTGTTATACCCGAATATAATTTTACATATCTTGACTTTGTGATAGACAGCTATCTGGAACTTGGTATACGTCCTTTTATTGAGCTTGGTTTCATGCCTCACGCGATAGCGTCCGGTGATCAAACAGTATTTTATTGGCGCGGAAATATTACGCCGCCGAAAGACTACGCGAATTGGAATAAACTTGTCGCCGCGACTCTGCAACACTTAATTGACCGTTACGGCGCGGATGAAGTTACATCCTGGCCTGTTGAAGTCTGGAATGAACCAAATCTTCCCTTTTTCTGGAAAGACGCCGACAGAAAAGAATATTTCAAACTATTCCGCGAAACTATACTTACTATAAAATCAGTCTCCAAACAATTCAGAGTTGGCGGCCCTGCCATTTGCGGCGTTGATGATATTTCCTGGTTAAAAGATTTTTTAAATTTCTGCCGTGACGAAAAACTTCCCCTTGATTTTGTGACACGACATTTATATAACATTACAGTACCAGAACGCAACGGCAAATACGGCTACCCAAAACTCAGCCCGCTTTCCCGCTCTTTTGCGGAAACAAACCAGTCGCGCGAAATTATAGACAACTACCCCGAATACCGCGGTATGGAAATGCATGTCACAGAATTCAACACATCGTACTCTCCGCGTACGCCTATACATGACACAAATCTTAACGCAGCATACATTGCCTTTCAGCTTGCATATCTCGGCGACACATGCGAATCATATTCATATTGGACATTCGGGGACATTTTTGAAGAATGGGGCGTACCTTTCACGCCTTTTCACGGAGGATTTGGCCTTGTCGCAAATGGAAAAATATTTAAGCCTACATACTGGGCGTTTAAATTTTTTAAAGACTTGGGAAACGGCGAATGTATTCACCGTTCAGAGAACGCCGTAGTTTTGAAAAAAACTGACGGAACTTATCGTGGTATCGCATGGAACATCATAGCAGCTAACACTTCTTCCGTTAATGACAGCGACAAATTAACGCTTTCTTTCATACTTGAAAGCGGCGTATTCATGGAGAGAGAATACTGTATCGTCACAAAAACAGTTGATGAAGAGGTATGCAATCCGTTAAAAGTATGGCATGATATTGGAGAGCCAGCTAACCCGTCGCAGGAGCAAAAACTGCTCCTTCGTGAAAGCGCATTACCGCTTATTAAAACTCAGCGCGGCTGCGGCGCACCAGCAGTCAAATTAACGCTTGGACGCAACGCGCTTGTGTACTTTGAAGTATTTCCCGCGCAAATAACAAGCGATCGCGGATTCGACTATGATCGCGCGGTTAATATTGAGTTTGCGGATTAATTTTAACGGGAGAATTTTATGAATACAAATGTCTATGTTGTGAGATGTGAAAGCTATGAAAAAGCAGACGAGAAAATTAAAGACTTGCTTAACTTAATGGGCGGGATTGGACAATTTGCCAAAAAAAACGAAAAAATCACTTTAAAAGCAAATCTGTTAGGCGCTTCTCCGCCTGAAAGAGCGGTCAGCACTCATCCGTCAATAATTGCCGCAATAGGCAAGCTTGCAAAAAAAGAAGGCTCTATTCCGTTAATTGCAGACAGCCCCGGTTCCGGATACCTGTACAATGAAGCGACGCTAAAAAAACTTTATAAAACCTGCGGAATGTACGAGGCTGCGGAACAGGCTGATATTAACGTAAATATGGATACAGGATATGAAAAAGTATCTTTTCCGCAGGGCAAGTTGATGAAACAAATTGACGTTATAAAGCCAATAACGCAGGCCGACGCGGTTTTTAATATCTGTAAAATGAAAACGCATATGTTTATGCACGTAACAGGAGCTGTAAAAAATCATTTCGGGATCATTCCGGGTTTGTCAAAAGTAGGGTTTCACGCAAAATTATTTGATAAAGAGCGTTTTGCGGACATGCTGTTGGATTTATCTCTTTATGTAGCCCCGCGATTATCAATTATGGACGCGGTACTTGCCATGGAAGGCGAAGGACCGGGCGCGTCAGGGACGCCAAGGCAGGTAGGACTTTTACTGGCATCAACAAACGACCTTGCCATTGATGTTGTCGCAGGCGAAATCATGGGATTGCCCTATGAACATAACCCTGTACTAATGGCGGCAAAAAGACGTGGAATACTACCGTACAAAATTGAAGATGTAAATGTAATAGGCGAAGATCTTTCCGGTTTAAAAATCCCCGATTATAAATTTCCAACAACCGTAAGAGGCTTTAGTAATACTGTAGAAAAAAACACTGTTATAAGAAATATTTTACGATCAACCTTTAGCAAATACCCTGTAGTATCAAAAGAAAAATGTATAGGATGCGGTATGTGCGCTACTGCCTGCCCCGAAAAAATGATTACAATAATTACTCAAAATGAAAAGAAAAAAGCCGTTATTAGCCTGAAAAACTGCATTCGCTGTTATTGCTGCCACGAATTATGTCCGCACAAAGCGATAGACATCAAGAGTAAGTTTATTTCCAGGGTATTGAAGGTTTAAGAGGGAAGGATTTTTAATTAAATTTATTTATTTTTAATACAAACTATTGCATTTATTAATTCTTTGTTTTAGTAATATTCGGCGATATTTTTTCAAGTTCCGTTATCAATTCCTTTATTTTATGCGAAGAGCCTTTTTTACTTATTAAAACCGCATCATCAGTATCAACTATAATTAAATCATCAACATCAATGAGCGTAACAGGTTTATTTTTAGATATAACCAAGTTGTTTTTTGAGTTATAAAAAATATTTTTAGATGTTGAAACATTTCCAGCCATGTCAGAATTTGAAATACTATATAACGCTTCAAAGCTGCCAAGATCAGACCAGTCTGTTTTTAAATCAACCATTTTAATTTTATTTGTTTTTTCCATAACCGCATAATCAATACTATTAGCTGGTATTTTTTTCATATAAGATTCAAGTATCTTTATTATATTATTACTAATTTCACTGTTTTTAAACGCCTCTTGTGAAGCCGCATATATATCGTTTGAATGATGATTAATTTCATCAAGATATGTTTTAACCTTAAAAACGAACATTCCGCTGTTCCAAAAATATTTTTTTGCTTCAACATATTCTTTTGCCGTTTTTTCATTTGGTTTTTCTCTAAAAGAAATTACATTCTCCCCTTCCGCCTCTATGTAACCAAACCCCGTCTCAGGATACATTGGCTTTATCCCAAAAGTTACCAAATTATCATTCTCTGCCAGTTTTTTAGCTTCATATATTGAATCATTATATCCTTTTCCATTATTAATTAAGTGATCAGATGGCGTTACTAAAACAATGTCATCATTTTTTAACGCCAAACATGCAATTGTTATAGCAGGAGCGGTATTACGACCAATAGGCTCAAGAATAAATTCTACGTTCTCTATATTCAATTCCTCAATTTGTTTTTCTGCTAAATTAAAATGATTTTTATTTGTAACAATAATTGTTTTATCGCATATATCTTTATTGCGAATAACCGTTTCTTGAAACAAAGAATTATTTCCTGTTAAATCGCAGAATTGTTTTGGAAACTGTTCTCGTGAGACAGGCCAAAGACGCGATCCGCTGCCGCCACATAGGATTATGTTTGTCATATTAAATCTTCTTCCAATAATTTATTATTTATATAATTTTCTTAAATTTTCGTATAACACTCTTTGCAAATCTGTTCAAAAATAATATTAATCTTCCTATTTTATAATCATTTAAAGTCAAATATTTCTTAACATAATTATTAATAAGCTGATTACAATAAAATTTACTTTCCTCCGGCATTCCTGTTGTACTTATTCGGAAATCATATCCTTCTGACCATGCAATATAAACAAGCATTCTGCATAAACTTTCTAAAACAAGTTTATTTTTAAAAACATTTTTATTTTTCAAGTAAAATTCTACAAGAGGAGATAAAGCGAACGGTCTGTACCAAAACATATTACAATAAGGAAAAATTAGTATAGAAAGGTCTTGAAATTTTATCTCTTTTTTTAATTCCCATTCTTCCCATAACTTGTCCATTTTAATTTTTATTTTCTTTTCTTTTGGAGCCATAATTAATTGCAACAGTAAAAATTCAGGTATATCAGGAATAATTATACCAATTTTTTCATTTGTATTCATCATATTTATTATTTTATTTATTGGCGTTAAAAGCAAAGAAAAATAATCTTGAATCTCATATATATTATTATTCATTATGAAATTTCCCACTATCTCATAGTTCTTTAGTCTTTCCGCCATATTTAACCATAACAAAATATTTTGATCGTGAAATTTAAAAACAATTATTTCTTTAAGATGTTTATTAGATAAATGGTCTTGCATAAATTCAGCAATTTTTTTCTTTTTTTCATCCGTATCGGTAGTAATAAATAAATGGTATTCTATTTCCCATTTGTCAAGAAAAGAAATGTATTTATGTAAAATATCGGGATTATCAGTATTTATATGTATCGCTATTTTTGGTAAAGGAATATTAGAATCATCAATGGAATATAATTCAGGATTAAATGTTTTGTTTTCTATTTTAAATGAAATTGTAGGATTATACAAGTTTGAAAAATAATTTTCTATTAAGGACACAGGATAACTTGTTTTATTTTTTATTAATTGTTTAATATACAACAGATTTGAAAAAGAAGAAAACGGTTTTATCTTTATAAGTGGAACTTTATTAATAATACATAAATCGGGGCGGTTGAATGATATGCTGATTTCATTACCAGATTCAATTAACACCACGTAATTGTAACCATTTTTTTTAAGAATTGGAGTTAATTGGCTTTCATATTTTTGAATAACAATTTGAATGTTTTTTTCGTAATTTAGTCTATCCCAAAAATTTCTAAAAACTTCATCGCTAATTATATTTTTTTTAAAACAAATAAAATAACTTTGTATATGTTCCGGTATTGGAGCATCATTTACAGGCAATCTATAATTCATTGCCGCATGATCGCTTACGCCCCAAAAATCAACATTCATTTGTTCCATACGGTTATAAATCTCTGCCATATCATAAAATGGTCCAAAACAAGAGTCGTTCATCAAAGTTACATTGTCATAAGCGGCAAGATTTTCCCATCCTTCCTGTAACAAAGCGTCTTTCCACGCGCCAAAATCAAAACCTTTATTTTCACGAACAATTAATGTATCATATAGTCCCATAAGCTTTATTTTCTGCTGATCAATTAATTTACTATTAGAAATAAAAACAATCCTGCTGTATATTTGTTTAATATTATCAAGCAAATATATTACATAATCCGCAAGATCATTGTATTTATTATAGTGTGCAAAAAATAAAATTCGTTTCATGCTTTTATTGATTATTTAATCCAAGATTGCCTATCATATTTTGTTATGTGCATTGATAATTAATTTATTTGAGTACTTTCCAATAGCCGCCTTTGTCGGGACCTATACGTTCAATCAGTCCCAAGGCTTTAAGCTTGGAGAGGTTTTTTTTCTATACCGATAGGCAAAAATCATTGATAAAGCACCTATTGCATAAATCGCAAAGCCGCTTAACATATACAATAAATTATAACCGGGCATTATTTTCCAAACAAATTGCCCAAGGCAGAGACATGCGGCGCAGAGAAGCATTAAAAGTGGACCGATGTATTTTTTTTTATATATTTCCTAGTTTAACTTGATTCAATATCAGCAGTATTATTTCGTCAAGCGTCATATTAAAACTGTATCGGCGTTGAAATCTTAATAAATCTTTTGCTTTATTATCTTATGTTTAATTTTTCTTAAAAATGAATACAATCTTGGAAAAGCATTATGTAATATTTTTTTTAATTTAACTGTATTATTCTCTGTTGTTTCATTTAGTTTTGATTCTAAAAAGTTGAATAAATGCCATCGTTCATTTAATTTATCAACATCTATTTCAGTATTTAATATTTCCTCGAAGAAAGCCTCTATTTCAATTGCAGTTTGATCCCATGTATCTTTATATTCTACTGGTGGTAATTCTTTTGAAAAATCAATGGTACCAATTATTTCATTGATTTGAGAAAATTTATCATAAAAGAAAAAGTAGTCTTTGAATTCATGAAAATGCTGAAACAATTCTTTGTTTAGCGTATTATTGTACACAATTACGCGCTTTTTGTTTTTCAATGCAATTGCTATTGGAAGTCCAAACCCCTCATACATACTGGGGAAAATAACAGCTTTACAGTTAGCATAAAGATAACTGATAAAATCCTCACTAAGATTTCCACTTCTATATGCGTAAACATTATTCTTGATATAAGAATTATTCTCTACACCCATTATTGCAATAAATTTCTTGCTTGAATTCTCAACAGCTTTTATGGCTTCTATAACTCCTTTATGTCTATAATTATTACCGGCAATTAAATAATATTCATTAAAAGGTAAGTCATATTTCTTATCAAAAGAAGAGTTAAAGTTGTTTGCGATATAAACACGCTTAACTGGTTTATTTTGTATCAAGGCATCATCTAAAAAATATGCCTTGTATTCCTCGGTGCTAAAATCACTGATTGAAATAATTCCATCACATTCTTTGAATCCAATTCTAAAAACATCGTCGATTATCAAATCTTGATATTCATTAGTAATATAATCGCAACGTAGCATTATAATGTCAAGCATGGTGTACACCGATTTAAGACAACGTTGATTCATAAAAATATGATCACTTATATCAACTGGTTGGCGTGCGCAAAATCCTAAATCAAACACACCTGAAATAGTATCGGGAAATATTACATTTGGATATTTTTCTGATAAACTATGAAATTCATCAGCCGGGTGATTGGTGTAGATATAAATATCATATTTATCATGAAATAAACGATAAAAAGCATCCGCAAAGTTTAATTGGAATTCCGATGTTCCGCAATATAGACATGGCATAATAAAATAATTTAATAGTATTTTTTTCTTAACATTCTTTTTTAAAAACAATTCAAGAAAATTATCCAGAGGATGTCTCACACAAGTTGAATAGAAATTTTTCTGTATACGTGTATAGTAAGGATAATACTTCAAAAATAATTTTTTATCATCACAAAAATTAGCTGTATCTTCTAATTGGTTTTCCATATAAGATAAAAAGATGTGATTGCTTCGTACTGTACTAAATCCAAAACGATTCGCTCTTTGTACAAAGTCCAATAAAGAATATTTAAAACTTGCATAACTTACGGAAAAATATAGAAGTAAATCAATCACTCTCTTTTTGATAAAAACACAACGGATGTCAGGTTCAGCCAAAATAGAATAATGCGGTAACTTTTTTAGATACGTTAATAAATATTCCAGATCATCGGCATAACCAATTTTTGGCGAAACAAAGCCATGCTTTTCTGTGTAATATAATACATCATATAACTCTTTCAAAAAGGAGCTATTTATATTAATGGAGTGAAGTACGCTTTCATCTATTATTAACACATCATTTTCTGTCTTGTCATTTTCTTTTAGTATTTCATTGTATGCTGATATTTTTTCGGTATTATTTTTGCAATAAAAATATGAAAAACCTGTAACTTCCACAATATTATGTTTATCTTTTACTCCAACATTAATGATGTAAAGCTTGCATCCAGCATCTAAGAATTGTTCTAATATTTTCAGATATTTTTGTAAATTTTCTTTATATATGGATACTATTACAGTCATTGTATTTATTTCGTTATATTACAAATTTAAATCTTCAAGAACCTTTTATACATGTTTCTTAAGATTATTCTCATTTTGCATAACCAATTCTATCGCTTTATCAAATTTTTCCATTACAATATCCCATCTATAATGCTGCTCAATGTATTTTTTTGCATTATTACTCATAATGGCATATTCTTTCTTATGTGTTAAGAGATAATTTAAGGCACCTTCAAATTCAAAATATCCTTTGTAGTAAAGTCCCGCATTGCTCTTTACACAATGTCCCCTTAATACTTCACAATGTTCGTTAATAAGTACGGGAGTACCCAATGAAAATGCCTCTAAAACCACGATTGAAAGACTTTCAAACATTGAATTTAGCCACAATACCTTTGCTCCTAAAATACCGTCAAATTTATCTTCTTCGGAAACAAATCCTAAATAAATAATATCATTGTGTTTAGGAATTTTAAAAGTGTTTTTCCCCATAAGAACAAGCTTTATATCATTTTTATTCCTTTTCTTATATTCACTAAAATAATATAACATTGCATTGCAACCTTTTGCTTCATCAATACGACCTGTATATAAACAATAGTCCCCTACTATTCCATATTTTTCTCTGAATCTATTACTATCTATATTGGTTGGTAAATCCACACCAACACCAGCAACCCAGCAAGGAATAGAATGATTGTTAAAAAGCTTATGAACAAATTCGCGCTCCTCCTCTGTTAAAAATAAAAAAGCTGCCGGCTTAGTGAAATTTTTATCTGCGCCAAAAACACGCTTATAAACAGGATAATATATTAAATGCTCATTATGTGCGGTTGGAATAACAATTGATTTTTCAGCAATCAATGGTATTGTCCTAACTGTAGGATAAAAAAGATATGTTACTGGGAAAAATACATCATATTCATTTTTATGCTCTTTAATATACTCTATCAATTCAGGTACAAATGGACCTTGATCATCTATCCATTTTTCACCATCCTTAGGATGACCAGACAAGCGATTCTGAGTAGTTGGAAAACGCCTTACGGTAATTCCATTTACATTATGAATACCATGACTATAATAATTCTTCCAATCATCATGGCTAAGAGCGCATGTTGTTATAACTTCAACCTCATGTTTCTTTGCCAGCCGCTCCGCAATAAGACGTGTATAATATTCACTTCCTCCATTTATCTCCAAACCATACCGTTGATTTATAAAAGCTATTTTAACCATTATTTTTTGCCTCTCTATTCGCCTCTACATTCAAGTTAATAGCAATCAAAGCAAACCCTAATGTCCTTATGTCACCACTTATGCCTAATTCTTTTGGAGAATATGGTTTTGATATAATAAATTTAATATTTAAGTATTTTTGTTCTAACAGTTCATTTGCTCTAATAATAAATTCACCTTTATTATTTTCTATCTTTCCATAAGTACAATTATTAATTATAACTTCTATAGTTTGTGATGGTGATAATTTTTTACCTTGTATTATCAATTTCAAATCGGTATTTGTAAAAGAAATTGGAATATTAATTTCCGCAGTTTTCTGATCTGTCCATGTAAGATTGTCTTCCGGAGCAGAGAATCCTTTCACTAAATAGTTAATTGCAAAAGAACCTTTCTTGAATAATAATTCTTGATTATAAACAACTGGAAATCTTTTTACCTCTCCTTCTAACCGTGTTATCCGATCATAAAGATTTTCAATTTCCTTTTTCATTTCGCAGTTTTTTTCCAGAATGCAAAAAACAGAATAATTAATTGCGTTTTGTTCATTAACAATCGGCAATACAAAAAATTTTGTCAGTTTTCTGATAATTTTTTTAATGAATACAACCAATTGATTCCCATTTAAAGGTTTATTTGGCTGGATATTCCAAGAATTGCGCAGAATGTCTAATTGTTGTTCAATATCCATGACATCATTATATTTTGGAATAAGTGAAAGATATATATCATCAAAATTATCTTCAAAACTAAGCATATCTTTTGAAAATCCTTTCTCTTCTATATTTTTACGAATTTCACGTAAAATTGATTCGATATTTAAAGTTTGATTTATTAAGTTGTTAGTTTTCACAAAATTATTCTCTTTTTGCCTTGAAAGGCTAATGTCTTACAAAATATTATTCAAAATCCTGCATAGTATAAGCAAGAGTTCTTGCCAAATTAAACTTATCTTCATCAATGGTATTTTCAACTTGGTCTATAATCTGTAAAAGTAATTCTTTTGTCAAGACTTTTTTCTTTAATGGGCGGGAAAGTACATTTAAGTATTGTTGGATAATTTTATTTATTTCCAGTTCTTTTTCAGCAAATCTTCTTGCTGCTATGCCAATCTCAATCCGTTTTTTAGTATTTTTTATCAAATCTATCAATGCCTCATATATTCTCTCCTCCTCTTCTTCAATAAACATATTCATCGGTGATGGTAATTTAATACAACATGCATCGGGAATTTCAGAAAAACTTCCGATATCGTTTAATACAACACATTTTCCTGCCGCTAAAATACGCGACAAACCTCCTGATGTCTCACCATAGTAAGGGTAACGAAGGTTTAAGCAAATATCAGATGCTTCTATATACAAAAGGAATGTTTCCAATGATGTGTAACCGGTAACAAAAACATTATCTTGCAATTCATATTTGGCAACATAAGAAAAAAAATCTTTTTCTATCTCATTAGTAATTTTTCCTACAAATATCATTTTTGTTTGTGGAAATTCTTCTATAACACGTCTAACTGCAATTAAAGTAGGTAAAGAACGTTTTGTTTCTTGTATAAAACCAAAAGCTGCAATAACAATGTTTTCATCGGAAATTTGAAGTTTCTTTCTTGCTGATTGTTTAACTTCTTCTGATTCGTCAAAAGAATAATTTGGAATTTTAGCGTAAAGAGGAATACATTTTACATTTGCTTCAATGTTTTTCAAAAGCAATTGTTTTTTAGCCCAATTACTATGTACAATAATAACATCTGCAAAGTTCGTAACAAATCCATTTACAATATAGTCAGAAACTGGTTTCCCAGAATGAATAGCTGTTATCAATTCTTGTATTTCGTCTTTATTATAATCATTAGATAACATTTCTTTATAGTCTTTCATATTTTGTTTTTGAGATGTAATTGCCATTAGTAAACCATGCAAATTACAATCGTGTAATACAACTACACCATTGTATTTTCTGGTATATTCCAACATATATTCATGATAAGTATTGTTTCCCATATGAAAAATCAGTTTATAATATTGACTCCGCTTTTTATGAAATTGAGTATGCTTATATACATTTACATTCTGTGGTAATAAGCAGTTATGTGTATATCCAATATCAATAAATACATCTATGGAATAATATTTTGCTAGTTGTTGAATAATATCCACGCTATAATCCGATATTCCAGATTGAATGGGCGGTAATGGCGTAAAAAAAGCAATATTTTTACAATTACGTTCTTCTAATGGTAAGGATTGGTGGGGCGTTATACGGCACATTGCCTCTAATGTAAGCTTCGCGGTTTTCTCCCATGAAAAACACTCAGCACGCGCAAACCCTGCTCTGCGTAATACATCCAAATCAGTATTTAATAAAAGCTCATTCAGACCACGAGTTATATCATTTAAATCGAATGGATCGGCCAGTATTGCGGCATCTTTTGCAATTTCTCCAAGACTTGAATTGTTAGATGTAAGCACAGGAACACCGCACATCATTGATTCTAACACAGGCAAACCAAAACCTTCGTATCGTGAAACAAAAGCAGAAACATAGGCCATATTATATAATTTAGTTAAATCTTCATCTGAAATAAAATTGGTAAAGATTACCCTATCAGCCACACTATTTTCTTTCGCTACAGCGTAATATCTTTCTTCGCTTGATTTTAGAAGGTTACAAACAATTACAAGTTGGTATTGAGATCGGAGTTCTTTTGGAAGACGGGAATATGACTCTATTAAATATGCCATATTTTTTCTTTCATCGTCACCTCCAACACAAAGTATAAAATCATCTAAAATTGCATATTTTTTTCGTATTTGCAGTTTATCATCCTCAGACAAATTTATTACACGAAACCTATTTGTATCAGCGCCTGCATAAATCACTTGTATTTTATTCTCGTCCACGCCAATGTATTTTATCATATCATTTTTAACGCTTTGCGAAATAGCAAGGATACAATCGGAATTAATAATAAATTCCAAGGCTTTGTTATACTGTGTTTTTATCTCTGGAGATCTCAAATATATATCAGGAAAAATATATGGAATTATATCATAGCATGTAACTATATACTTTGTGTTTATAAACCAAGATTTGTCAAGTAAACAGCGAAAAACTACTGGCGATGTGAGATAAAATAAGTCTATTTTATGTTCTTGAATAAAATTTTGGAAAAAAGAATTTATTAGTTTAGGATAATCCCACAAAAATAAATTCTTTCCTGTATAAATGAAATGTTCACTTACATTATCACCGTATTGTAATTCATTTTTCAATGAAAAATCATCATATAAATTCAATAAAAAATATCTATTTGTTTTGTCTAATTCAAATAAGGCTTTCAATTGACCACTAGTATAATAACCTATCCCGCGATTTTTTGATAATGAAATCGCCATCACATCAATTGCAATATTCATTGAGTTCTCTCCCGCATTTTAATAAGCTTATGAATCACATTCATATAAAGCAATAGCAATCAAAGCAAACCCCAATGTTCTAAGGTCATCACCTAAACCTAATTCCTTTGGCGTATGTAGTTTTGATATATTTATTATTATGTTTAAGATATTTTGTCCTAATAATTCATCAGCTTTTATAATAAAATCAGTATTATAATCTTTGACTTTTCCATAAGAATGATTATTAACATTAATTTCTATAGTCTGCGATGGCGTAAGTCTCTTACCTCTTATTTTCAACTTCAAATCAGTTTTAGTCAAAGGAATTGGAATATTAATTTCCGCAGTTTCTTGATTTGTCCACGTAAAATTATCCTCTGGAATAGAAAAACCTGCTCCTAGATAATTAATTGCAAATGAGTATTGGTTGAATAAGAATTCCTGATTATAATCAATTGGCAGTTTCTTTACTTTAACTGATATTTCTTCAACATTTTTACACAATGTTTTTATTATATTTACAATCTCTTTATTATAACTGTTTTGTCTTTCAATAATAGGATTAATATACCAACGTAAAAATTTACGTATACAACGTTTAATAAAAACGGATATACACCCGAATCGTTTGTGTTTATTATATATAATTGGAAAATCAACGGTACTTATAGAAAGCATTTCAAGTGAGCGTAAGGCTTTTGCCATAGAAGTCTTATAAGAGATTGACCTTGAAAGCTCTGCTTTTTCTATCATCTTATTTACCATGAATAACTCATATAAAACTTCATGTTCTAAATTATCAAAATCGTGTTCTAAATTAGTCATCTTTAAATTCCCTCATTTCAAATAATTATGTTATCTGTCTGTCTAAGGCGGCAAGCCTTATAACAAATAATTTCATCACCTTCAATAGCATATTTTTCAGCCTTGCTTATAACCCGATAATCCGATGGATACTTGTATCTTGTACTAACAAGTTCGCGTTTGCTTATACCGTGGTTCGTGTATGCTGTTGAAATTACATCATAAAAACCATTTTGGTGCAAGGTTGATCTAATATATTCATCCGATGATAAATCATTTTTATTATATATAATATCTTGATCAAGATTTTTCTTATTAATATTACATGATAAATTAACAACACGGAACGCAAGAATTCTTTTATCCAAGTTTGATACTTCTTCTGCCGGCTCTGAAAAAATAAAATCAAGATTATTGGCTCCCGGTAACAAAGTAACATTCATATTTAATTCAACATATTTATTAAGCTCCGCATTTATTGTTTTTCCGCAACAACTGGCTGTAAGCTTTCCTTTACCGCGTAATGAATCTGAATACCAATGTAATTTCACTTCAATAGGTTTGGCCAAAACATTTGTAAATTGTATACACCAATGATTTCTTTTATCTTCAGCCCATCTGAATATTCCTTTCCTTTCTTCCTTTTCAACAAAAGAAAACCCCTCCCATGTAACATAAACCGGATAAAATACATACCGAACCAGCAGTACT
>Ga0268262_10000403_pt1 | contig 57908 bp, 49 predicted proteins | sample TergutNc150P3_FD_190354 | JGI IMG/M metagenome (GOLD analysis project Ga0268262, IMG submission 190354) | Nasutitermes corniger P3 segment gut microbial community from laboratory colony in Florida, USA - Nc150 P3 (SPAdes) (version 2) | ecosystem: Host-associated > Arthropoda: Insects >... | reverse complement strand
CTCCGAGGAGAAGAAGAGGAGGCTCAACTCCTCCAAGCGCAAGCGCATCCGCGAGGAGAAGCGCGTGACGTGGAGGAGCGTCGAGAAGTAGTTATTTGCCGTGTTAACACGTTGATTAGCAAGGTATTACGTATTATGTCTTACGACTTCCGTCTTTGGGGGTGTACTGGTTTTCGACGGGGGATGGGAGGCATCGGTCAGCATGCCGAGGACGTCGGTTGGCCTCGTTAATAATCCGACAAAAACACAATTGCCGAAGATAACTCTTACGCAATGGCTGCCTAATTAAAGGCGGCGACCCGACGGCGGAGCGCGCCTGTACGTCGTCGGGCAGACAGGGCGCTGGCTCGCGGGAAGAACCGGCCCGCGGGCGAGATTAAGGTTCTGGCGACCCTTGCAGCCCGCCGACCGGCGGCAGGGGGAGCGAGACTAAAAGGACGGCTAAGCATGTAGCGGGCCGTGTTGATCGTCTTTCGGACAGGGGTTCGACTCCCCTCACCTCCACTTTTTTTGACGCAGAGCAGGGGGCTTTTCTGACATGAATTTTCTGAAAACCACAGTGCTTCTTGCCGTGCTGACGGGGCTTTTGGTCGCGTTCGGTTATTGGTACGCCGGGGAAAACGGGATGTTCATCGCGTTCGGCGTCGCCGTGCTGATGAACTTCTTTTCATACTTTTTCTCCGACAAGATCGTATTGCGGATGTATCACGCGCGCCGGATAGATCAGCACGAAGCGCCGCAGTTTTACGGAATCGTTGAGAAGCTAGCCCGCAAAGCGCGTCTGCCCATGCCCAAAGTCTACATAATCCCCACCGACACGCCCAACGCTTTCGCCACGGGCCGCAGCCCGTCGCACGCGGCGGTGGCGGCGACCGAGGGGATTTTGCGGATTCTGAACGCCGAAGAACTTGAGGGCGTGATGGCGCACGAACTGGCGCACGTGAAGCACCGCGACATCCTGACCTGTACGATAGCCGCCACGCTCGGCGGCGCGATAAGCATGCTGGCGCGGATGTTCATGTTCGGCGGCGACAGGGACAGAAACAGGTCTGGCGGCGCGGCTATAATCGGTGTGGTTGTGATGTTCCTCGCGCCGATAGCCGCCATGCTTATCCAAATGGCCATCTCCAGAAGCCGCGAGTACGCCGCCGACGCCGCCGGAGCGCGGATCTGCGGCAAACCCCTCGCGCTGGCGAGCGCGCTGAACCGTCTGGAGACGGGCGCGCAAAGAGTCCCTATGGAAATGGGCGATCCGGCGACATCAAGTTTGTTCATCGTAAACCCGTTCAGAGCCGGCTTTATTTCCAAACTCTTCAGCACCCACCCGCCAATGGAAGAGCGTATCAGGCGTTTGCGGGAAATGCGGGGAGAGAGGTAGCGGACTATGCCCATACGCTCTATGACAGGTTTCGGCTTGGCCGAGGCCGCCGCGCCCTCCGGCACATACCGCGTGGAGATCCGCGCCGTCAACAACCGTTTTCAGGAGTTGCAGATACGGCAGCCCAAATTCATGCAGAACTTGGAGCCTAAGATAAAGAAGGAGATAACGGGCGCGGCCGTGCGTGGCAGCATAAGCGTCTTCATCAGCTGCGACAAGGGCGACAGCGGCCCCGTCGCGCTCTCTTGGGACAAGGCCGGCGTAGACAACTATATGCGGATTTTCAACGAGATAAAGAAGACATACAAGTTATCGGGAGAAATCGCCATAACCGACCTTCTGCGCTTCGGCGATTTCATCAAGAGCGAGTCTGAGATTTATGACGACGAGGCCCTTTGGAAGCACTTGCGCCCGCCGCTTGCCGCGGCCTTAAAGTCTTTCCAAGAGTCGCGGGAGACGGAGGGCGCGCAACTTGTCAAAGAGTTGAAGAAGACGCTGAAAGAAATTTCCAAGACCCTTCACCAGATAGAGAAACGCGCCCCGCAGCGCGTCAAAGAGTACGGCGCGGCGTTATCCGACCGCATAGAAAAAATGCTCTCCGGCAACCTGCCCGACCCCCAGCGGATAGCCGCCGAGGTGGCCATGATGGCCGAGCGTCTGGACATCACCGAGGAGATAGTCCGCCTGAAAGCCCACATAGAAAAATTCAGCGCGGACTTCGAAGCGGACGAACCTGTAGGCAAGCGGATGGGCTTCCTGCTCCAAGAGATGAACAGAGAGGCCAACACGATAGGATCGAAAGCGAATGATACGGAGATAGCGCATTGGTCGGTCAGCCTTAAAGAGAATATTGAGAAGATCAGGGAGCAGATACAGAATATAGAGTGATAAAGATGTCTGAATTAGGATTAGTAGGATTTAAAGGATTATAGGATTAAAAAGACTCTGGATTGCTTCGCTACGCTCGCAATGACCGTCATTGCGAGGAGCGAAGCGACGAAGCAATCCAGAAAACTATCATACAAAAACAGATTATATATTAAAAACATTAATACAAGGAGACCCAGATGTCCGATTTGCACGAGTTGGAGTTGGAAGTGCTGGAGAAAAAAGGCGTGAGCCGCTACAAGGCCGTGCTCATGGCCTCTCAGGAGGCGCGTTTCGTCAACAATCAGCTGCGTATGGGCATTATCGATTCCAAGGACAAGCCGGCGACGCTGGCTATGCGCAAACTCTTCGAGGGCAGGGTTGTCGAAGACGTGGAGGAGCAGGCCGTTTAACAGCGGTTCTGCGAGCGTAATGATGAAGGACGGAGCGGCGCGTAAGGTAATCGTGGGCGTGACGGGCGGGATTGCGGCCTACAAGGTCCCGGCCTTGGTGCGCTTGCTGCGCAAAAGCGGGTGCGAGGTCAAAACCGTGCTGACCGCCGCCGCCAAGACGCTGGTGGGCGCGGAGACGCTGCGCGTTCTCTCTGGCAACCCCGTCTATTCGGACGACAAGTCCGCGCATTACGATATGGATCACATCCGCCTCTCCGAGTGGGCCGACGCGCTGCTGATCTGCCCGATAACCGCCAACACCATAGCGAAGATGGCCGGCGGTATAGCCGATAATCTGCTGACCACGCTCACGCTGTCCATCCCCGAAGAGAAGATCGTCGTAGCCCCCGCTATGAACTGCGTCATGTGGGCGAACAAGGCCACGCAAGCCAATGTCAATACTTTGGCGTCTAGGGGCGTGACGGTGCTGCCTGTCGGGGAGGGGCTGCTGGCCTGCGGCGTTCGCGGAGCGGGGCGGATGCTTGGGATCGAGGAGATCGCCAAACGGGTCGTAGAGTTGGTTGATAAAGCCGGTACGGTTGATAATGCTTGTAGTGTTGATACTGTTAATACTGTTAATACTAATACCGCTGATAGGGCTGATATTAATAATGATGTCAATGCCGCCAAACTATCAACGCTTAAAGGGAAAAACGTGCTGATATCCTCCGGCCCCACGGAAGAACCGATAGACCCCGTCCGCGTAATCACTAACAAGTCTTCAGGCAAGATGGGCGCGGCGCTCGCCAAGGCCGCGCTTTTTATGAGCGCGCGGGTCACGGTGGTCAGCGGGCCCGTTTCCGAACCGTTGCCCTCGGGCGCGGATGTGGTCCGCGTCAGAACCGCCGCCGAGATGTCGGTCGAGATGGAGAAACGCTTTTCCGAAGCCGATATCTGCGTGATGGCCGCCGCTGTGAGCGACTACCGTCCCGTCGTTTTATCCGACGTAAAGATACATCGCTCTGAAAAAGAGAACATCGTTCTGGAACTGACCCCTAACCCCGATATTATCGCCACGCTCGGCGCGGCCAAAACGTCAAAGCAGGTTCTGGTGGGCTTTTCGCTGGAAAGCGGGGACGATGTTGACCGCGCGGCGGCTAAAATGCGGAAGAAAAAGTGCGACCTGATGGTATTCAACAAATCGGATACCGCTCTCGGAGGGGATGACACGACCGTGACGCTGCTCTCCGCCGACGGCGGACGGGAGGCTTTCCCGACAATGAGCAAAACCGCGGCGGCTGGGTTGATACTGGAGAGGGCGGCGGGGTTGAATTGCCATTAACGGGTGACGCTGAAATTTTGCGATTGCAGGCGGAATGACGGGAGATACGAGGCGTTAAGCAGGTTCGGGCGGACGCAGAAACCGTAAGCGCGTAATAGCCCGACCCACCGACGCGTGGGAATAGGGGATAGCGTACCCACCGACCCCGCCGACCAACGAGGACGCGGGGGAGCGAGATTACAGCTTGCGTAGCGCGGTCATCACGCGCTCGCCATTTCAACGCGGCGCTCGACGGCTTCCGCCTCTTCCATCCGACGCATCTTTTCCCGAAACTCTTCCGGCGTTATACCCCTCTCCGGATTTTCGGCCTGTATGCGCATAATATCGGTGGCTATTTCATCCATAGATAGTTTTTCCAATATTTCGTGCCGCTCTTCCGTCCAATTGCCGCGCTTTACCGTCGCCATGATTTACCGCCTTTCAAAAGTCTAAAGGGTCTATAACTTTCACTGTCGTTATGTTTCTGTTTTTACACTTCCGTATAAACTTTTCATCCGTTGTTATCAGGATGTCCGCCCCAGCAGCTTCAGCCGCCGCAAGGTGAAAACTATCCATTTTACCCATCCCCATTAAATTTAAACTCACCGCCCTTGTAATGATTTGCGCGGAAAGTTTGATATTGTCGTCAATGGACTCTCTATAACTCTGTTCAGCCGTCCTGCGCTTCTCGTCGTCGGGTATTTTCCTGATTTCGGCTTCTCCGGCGAAACCGCCGATAATGACGTATCCGTCCTTTTTCCGGTTGTCGATGATGCGCCTGATTTTGTCGGCCTGCGCTTTCACTTTCGGTGACGTGTCGCTATCGAATAAGCGACTGTTGCAACAATTATCAAGATATATGACCCGCGTTCTATTCATGCCATGCCTTGCCTCCTACCTGATAATATACATCACGGACGGCGGGATGTCAAATTATTGTTCGGGGCGGGACTGACTGACCGACCACCGAACCACCAACGCGGGGGACAGGGGAGAGCGTACCCGCCGAACGGATGGGTACGCTGGAAACGGGAGAGGGATAGGTCAGTTGTCGGCGACGCAACGCACAGAGTACCCTCGGGAGGATTTGAAGCCCATGTCCTCCATTTCGAACGCCCAATCATAGTCGCTGACCATTTCCATGTAGAAGGCGTAGGCAGGACGAATAGTCGTAGTAGCCGTCCACCAGTAGCCTTGTTTGCCGATGGAGTAGAAAGAAGTGCCACCGGCGTAGTAGCCTCCCGGCAAGGCCGAAAATCCAAAATCATCCGTACCGTTACCGCTTTTACCATTATTGTCACTCCAACTGCTCTTTGCTTTCAGTTTCTTACCCGCTACATTTGTACCCCCTGCCACCGTTACCAAAGCCCTCCACTCCTGATTAGACGGCAACCTCATTCCTATCAACTGACAAGCCTTCTGCGCTGTCTCCCACATATACAGCCTGCCGTACACATTACACTTGGAATTATCGTTATCATAGCACCAAGAACTATCTGTCTGATAATTCAAATTCTCAGCCAACCACGTCTGACCACCTATTACAACCTTCTTGCAAGCACCGTCTGTTCCATCTTTCCCGCAGGTATTATTCCAACTGAATTTACTACCGCTGGAATTCGCCCCGTTGTCATCCACGCAACCAGACAACACCACCGCGACCACCGCCGTCAACATCACCATCCGTACAAAGTTTTTCATACACCCTGCTCCTTTAAGAAAGTTAAATTTATAGTAAATAAAGTAAAGTGATAATCATAAAATCCAAATCCGACTACGCCCCCGCTCCAAAATCACTCAAAAACGTGGCGGTGCAGGCTGAAACCGCCATTAAACGGATCAAAAACGCTGTTTTCGCTGTGATTCCGCATATATGAGCACAAAAAACCTACCTTTAAAGTGTACAACTTTTACACGGGGAAAACGCGGAAATCAGGGTAATAGAGAGGGTTTGAAGGGTAATAAAAGCGGATAATTTAAAGGTACATTTAATTTATACAACATTATCGTATACTAATATAATTCATGGGGGTTGCGGTATCAAACAGGATTGTTAAATAATATCCGCCGGCTTGCCGCCGCCGACCGCCGCCGCGATCTTCTCAGCCATGCTTTCCGCCTCAAGCCCTATCTCCGCTTTCAATTTCGAGACGTCCCCGTGCGGTATGAACTTGTCGGGCAGGCCGAAGTTTATGATCTTTGTCTTTCCGCCGCCGATTTGCGCCGCCAGATTTTGGACGGAAGATCCGAAGCCGCCCGCCAAAGTGTTGTTTTCGAAGGTAGCCACGAGCGGGTGCTTGGAAAAAAGTTCCTTGTAAAAGTCGTGATCCAGCGGTTTGGCGAAGCGCGCGTCTATCAGCGACGCGCTTATGCCCCGCGCCGCGAGCAGTCCGTGTATTTTCGCCGCGTCTTCGTACATATCGCCCAGCGGGAGCAGCGCGGCTTGCGTTCCGTTTTTTATTATTTTGGGCGAGGCGATTTCCACAGTCTCGAACTCCTGACCGCCTGACCCGGCTGTCGGCGCGTTTCCGCGCGGGTAGCGGATGAAGACGGGCCCGCCCTCATAGCGTACGGCGGTGAAGAGCATATCCCGCAGGGTTTTCGCGTCTGTCGGGGCCATGATGACCGCGCCGGGCACGGTGTTCAGGTACGATACGTCGAAGTTGCCGTGGTGGGTGGGGCCGTCGTCGCCCACGAGACCCGCCCTGTCTATGCAGAAGACCACGTTCAGGTTGTCCAGAGCCACGTCCTGCATTATCTGGTCGTAGGCTCTCTGCAAGAAACTCGAGTATATTGCGACGACCGGGCGCAGCCCCTTTTGCGCCAGCCCGGCGGCGAAGGTCACGGCGTGTCCCTCCGCTATGCCCACGTCGAAGAACCTGTCGGGGTAGGCGTCCCTGAAGCCGTTCAGCCCCGTGCCGTCGGGCATTGCGGCGGTTATGGCTGCGATCTTTTCGTTTGTCCGCCCTAGTTCGACCATGGCCGCGCCGAAGACGCTGCTGTAGGAGGGCGCGGCGGGCGCGGCGGGCTTTATCACCGCGCCGGTCTCAGGCGTGAATTTGCTCACCCCGTGAAATTTCGTGGAGTTGTCCTCCGCGTGTTGATATCCTTTGCCCTTCTTGGTGACGACGTGCACGAGCACCGGGCCTTTGGAGTTTTCGCGTATGGATCGGAACACCGTTATCATGTCGGCCATATTGTGCCCGTCTATAGGGCCGAAGTAGCGCAGGCCCATGTCTTCGAAGAGTTTGCCGGGGATAACGACGTGTTTCAGGCCGTCGTCCACCGTTTTTATGAGGGTTCTGAGGCTCTTTCCTATGGCGTTGCGGTCGCCTAGGAACTCCCACACGTAGTCTTTGAGTTTGTTGTAGCGTTTGTCGGTGATCATGCGGTTGAAGTAGCGCGACATCGCGCCGACGTTTTTGGAGATCGACATCTCGTTGTCGTTGAGCACCACCGTCATGTTCGTGGAGGACGATCCGAGGTTGTTCAGCCCCTCGAAGGCTAGCCCGCCGCTCATCGATCCGTCGCCGATTACCGCGACCACCGAGTGTTTTTCGCCGAGCAGGTCGCGCCCTATGGCCAAGCCGAGGGCCGCGCTTATGGATGTGGAGGCGTGGCCTACGGAGAAGCAGTCGTAGGGGCTTTCGGAGGTTCTAGGGAAGCCGCTGATCCCCCCGTGCTGGCGTATGGTGGGGAAGCGGTCCCGCCGTCCCGTGATGATTTTGTGCGGGTATGCCTGATGTCCCACGTCCCAGACGATCTTGTCGGCGGGGGTGTCGTAACTGTAGTGGAGGGCGAGGGTCAGTTCCACCGTGCCCAGGCTGGAGGCCAGGTGTCCGCCGGTGCGGCTGATGTTCTCTATGAGGAAGTCCCGCAGCTGCCGCGCGACGACGGGGAGTCTGTCTACGGGGAGGGCGCGCAGGTCGGCGGGGGAGTTTATTGTTTCCAATACGTTCACGTGTTATCGTTCCTTTTGGGGCTTTGGGCCGTATTGTTTTGCGGTTATTATGGCATCTATGGCGCGCCTACAGTTAGTAATATACATTAAGTTTGGCGCGGAAGGACAAAATAAAAAATCAAAATGACGGCTAAAAAATTTTTTTATTGCATTGCGTTTTTATTTATTGTAATATATATTATATAGCGGTAGGTTATCCGGGGGCGGTTTCGGCGTGATCAGGGGAGTCGTTTTATGGGAGTGAAAAAGATATTTACGAAGAGTGTCGCGGCCGGCCTTATTCTGAATTTGGCTTTCGGGTCGGGTGTCGCCGTTTTTGCCCAAGACGAGGACATTTGGAACGATTTTGACGCCACCGCGCCCGTGCCGGCGGCTCCTCCGCCCTCATATAACGCCCAGCCTTCTTACGGCACGCCCGACTACGGCCAGCCCTCTTATAGCCAGCCTGACTACGGCCAGCCCTCCTACGGTCAACCGGAGTACGCCCCCGACCCGCAGGCCTCAGCCGATGACGAGTCGCTTGAAGAGTTGGCGAAAAAGTTTGAACAGGGCCAGGTGGTCGCCGAATTGGAGGGGTTTATAAAGATCATAAGGAACAAGCCCAAAGAGATGAGCATTTTCCCCGACGCCATCATAGAGGGGTTGCAGGTCTCCGTGGATAAAGGCACGGTCCAAGACGAGATTATCGTTACTTGCTATTTTATATTTCGCGACAAGCCCTCCAACTTCTTCTACAACATAGACCGCAAAGAGAACCGTCTGACCTTTGAGTTTGTGGACGCCAAAACCGGGACGTCGCCCATCGCGGCTTTGGAGCAGGCGCCCATCAGGGAGATCGTCATTGAGGAGGATCAGACCGACGTAAACAAGTCCATAAAGGGGCTCAACCCGGAGTGGCGCGACGTTATCCGTATCTCTTTTGATCTGGACTACCTGCCGGTGATCTCGGTCACAAACGAGCAGAATATCATATCGTTCAACTATAAATGGACAACGGATTCCGAAAGAATCCCGCAGTACCTCTACAAAGATAAGTTTCCGTTGCTCTTTTGGGGCTCGGCCGGGGTGCTCGGCAGTATCGGCATAGGTATTTTGACGTACTTCTTGACCAAGAAAGACCCTGAGCCCGAAAGCAACGTCCTTACTGTCGACGATCTGCCCAATCACAAGAGATGATCCGCCTGAGGGCGGCGGGGGCGGGTCGCGCATTATTTATTTTGTTTTCCCCGTGCCTATATACTATATTACCTTTATGAAACAAACAACGAAATCCGCAAAGTGTTACACGATAAGTATGCCGGTTAGGACCTTTTGGCTCGTATTCTTGCCGCTCTGCGTCTTCCTGTTCGCGGTAGGTTCGCTTGTCGGCTTTTTTATAGTGGATCGCAAGGTTATGCCCAAGATCGTGGGCGTTCACCGCGACGTGATTCCTACTCCTGATGTGCGGGGGTTGGAGTACGAGGCGGCGCGCAACAAGTTTTACGGCGTAGGGCTTTTAACCGAGGTGCGCGCCAGAGAGTTTGACGACAGCGTTCCCGAGGGCAATGTTCTGAGCCAGTTCCCCGAACCGGGCGAGGCGGCCAAGAAGGGGCGTAAGATCGCGGTGACGGTGAGCCGGGGTCCGGAGGCGGCGCAAGTGCCCGTGCTGCGCGGGATAAACGAGCGTCAAGCGCGCCTCGATCTGCGCAAGGGCGGGTTCAACGTGAGCGCCAACGTCCGCAAGGATTTCAGCGGAACAGTGCCGGCGGACGCGATAATAGAGACCTTTCCGCCGGGCGGCACTATCACGTCGCGGGCGATGGATGTGGACTTGATAATATCGAAAGGCCCTAAGCCGACCCATGCCGTTGTGCCTAATGTCATAGGCGATATCCTCTCGGAAGCGAAGAAAAAAGTGGTCGACGCCGGTCTGAAAGTAGGCGCCATAACCTATCAAAACAGCGCGACGCTGGTCCCGGGAACGGTAATGTCCCAATCCGCGTCGCCGGGGGCTAACGCGCCGTTGGAGAGTTCGGTCGATTTGGTAATTTCAGCCATTAAGTAGCGGGTGCCGACGTTATGATCAAAATCATAAAAAAGAGCGTTATTGTCATCGCCATCGCCCTGATAGCCGCGTTTGTGTTGTTAACGGAGGGTTGCGCGTCCGGCCGCAAGTCCGCCGTAGACGCTCGCGGCGGCAACGAAGAGATATTGCGCGCCTTGGGGCTTCTCTCGGACAGTTCCGCCGCGCGCTCCGATTCCGCCGACCGCTATCGCTTGGCTCAGGATCACTTTATAATCGCCCGCGACTACGAGCGGCGCGGTTTTCATGAGGCGGCATTCGAACTTTACGAGATCGCTTACGGCTTTTGGCCGCACTCGGGTTTTTTGCGCAGACTGCTGGCCGACGAGTATATGCAGCGCAACAGATACGACAGGGCTCTCGCGCTGTTTTCCGACGCGGGGTTTTCCGACTTAACGCCGGACGAATTGCGGACGCTCAGTTCAATCTACCAGCGGCTCGGCGATGTCGAGAAGTCGGCTGAGGTTATGGAGGCGCTCGGGAACGAGCGCAGCGAAGAGGAGATGTATACGCTTGTCCTCCTTTACGAGTCTATGGGGCGTAAAGACAAAGCGCTCAAAAGTTTTCAAGATTTTTTTGCCGGCGCGCGCCGCCCGGCGGCGTCCGGCATAAAGATGGTGCAGTTCAGCGTAGGGGAGAGGCGTTTAGCCGACGCGGAAAGTTTGGCGGTTATTCTGCATAGGGTTTATCCCAGCGACGCGGAGATAACGGCGCTCTTGGGAACGGTCAAATACTTGGGGCGCGACACCGCCGCGGCCGTATCGCTCTTCGACGAGGCGCTTAAGCAGGATCCGAAAAACGAGGAGGCGTTGCGCACTATGGCGCATATTTACCTCGTGAAGGAGCGTTATCAGGAGGCGATCGCTCTCTACGAGCGGCTCACCGCCGTGGGTACGATCGCTCCCATCTATAAGCGCGGTTTGGCTTTTTTGCTCTATCACGCGAAAGAGTACGCGGAGGCCGAGAAGATTTTTAACGAACTGATTCTTGATGAAGGGGAGGACGGCAAGGAGGTCATAGGGAAGCCGGAACTGCATCTCTACCGAGGGCTTGTTTACTCGCAGACCAAGAGGACGGAAAAGGCGGCCTCTGAATTCAGGGCGGCGCTCGCTTTGGATCCGCAGTACGAGGAGGCGTGGAAAGAACTCTGCTATATGTACATCATGGCTAAGGACAAGGAGAAGGAGAAGGATAAAGCGAATCGTGTGACGGAGGAGTATACCGCCGCTTTCCCGAATTCCGCGCAGGGGTGGAGGTTGCGCGGGTATGCCCTTAATATGGTCAATAAGTACGATGAAGCGGTCGCCGCGCTGAAGAAGGCTACCGAACTTGATCCGGCCGACTACTACTCGTGGTTCGAGATCGGCAGCATTTTAGAGAAGCGTAAGCGCATAGACGAGGCGGCTGCGGCGTTCAGGAACGTGTTGCGCATACATCCGGGCGACGCGCAGGCGGCGAACTACCTCGGCTATATGTGGGCGGAGGCGGGGATGAATCTGGACAGCGCCAAGACCCTCATAGAGGTGGCGTTAAAAAAGGATCCCGACAACGGAGCGTACTTGGACTCTTACGCGTGGGTCTTTTATAAGACGGGCGATTATGAAAAGGCGTTGCATTACATGAAGAAGGCGTTGGAACAGGATAGCGTGCATGACGATCCGGTGCCCTACGAGCACATCGGGGACATATACTTCAAGCTTTCCGACTACCCCGCCGCGGAAGAGGCGTACAAGCGCAGCCTCGAGTTGAAGACCGAGGATGCCAAGAGGATAAAGGAGCGGTTGGTTGAGATAAAGAATCTGATGCGCGGCAAGAAGGGGCGATAGTTGAAAAAGACCTTGCTGTTAACCGTAACCGTAGCGGTTACCATTATGACGGTGGGTTGCGCCGGTACAGCCAAGAAGGGCGGCGCCGGGCAGCCGGCTGTAACCATAGACGAGACGGCGATAGATTCTATACTGCGCAGGCCCGTGCCGTTTGAGTTCAAAGGGTACGGCGATGTCAATATGTCCGGCGGCGGCGCGAAAGCCTACGGCAAGATCGAGTCGCAGCGCAGAAACAACGGCTTTGTCAGAGCGCGGATATACACGCCTTTCGGCACGGTAGCGGCCTCCATAACGGCGGAGGATTTTAAGGGGAGCGTTAATGTAGATAAAGAGGTAAAAGAGTTTGCATACGACGAAAAGATGACGGGCGTCTCTTTCCCATGCGCCGAGAATTTCACGTACGGGCAGTTCATAAACGCCATGACAGGCGCGATGCCCGATGTATTTACGGAGCTGCCTGCCGCTCCCGACTCTCTGAAGCAACGCAAAAAATCGCCGGGCAAGGCGACGGCGGTGTGGAATTCGGATACGTTGTCGGTGCGCGCGCAGCTTCTTGGCAAAAAGGGGAAGCCATTGCAGTTGGAGTCTGTGACCTTTAGGTACAATATCGGCGGGAGCAAATTTTCGATATTGTTCGCGAACTTCAAAAACGGCGCGGCGCGGGAAATTACGTTTAAGCAGGGCAGCAAGAATTATATTAATGTGAAATACGAGTCGGTCGTTACGCGGTAAATAAGAGATCGGATTAATGATGTGACCGGTATCAATATACATTTATAACATTACGTTATAGTTGACGCAAAGGACGGCGGTACGTATTAATGCGTGACACGATGAAATTAATTTCGCGAATTATCGGAGTAGACGGCGGCCGGCGGCCGGCTTCGCCTGCCGTGTCCGTATTGTTCGTTTCGCTTATGATAATCGCTGTCTCGGCGCCGCCCGCGCCGTCTCAAAATGTTGACGCGGGCACTGTAGCCTTTCCGTTTCTCGTTATGGGGTACGACGCCCGCTCTATGGCTATGGGCGGCGCGGCTTGCGCCGTTCAGAACGGGATTTACGGCGTTCTTTCCAATCCGGCCGCCGTGGGTTATGTAAGCAATACGCAAATAATGGGCGGGTACAGGCAGGTGATGATGGATGTGTGGGGCTATCCGCTCGGCATAGCCATGCCGACCCGATACGGCGTATTTTCTCCCTATCTGGTGGCGTTGACATCCGGCGAATTCAACGTGATAGACGAGGCCGGCATCCTTACCGGCGACCGCGCTCAGAGCAGTTACACGGCGCTAGGCGTAGGGTGGGCGAGAATGATAGGTGCCAATATAGCCGTCGGCGCGGCGCTGAAAGGCGCTTACCACTACATAGGCGCCGCCGATGAGAGCTACTCGGCGGACGGGTTCGCGTTTGATCTGGGCGCGCAGTATCGGCAGAGAAACGACCGTATCGCCTACGGCCTGGCCGTTAGAAACCTCGGCTTTATGCGCTCCGGCTATTGGAACGAATGGAACGAGTACGAGATGCCCTACGGCGTTGAGGCCGGAGTCGCCTTCATTCCCAAACATATTCCGAATATTCGCATAGCGTTCGACGTAAACAAGTTCAACGGCGACTATACGAACTTTGAACCGGCCTTCGAGTATACGGTAGTCGCCAAAACGTTTTGGTTAAGGGGCGGGTACGCGTTCAGCATGATGGACGTCGAGAAGATGCTGGATGTCTTCCGCGGCGAGCGCGACGATACCTACCGGAAGAGCTCTGTGAACACGCTGTCGCTGGGTGTAGGGGTGGCGACGGTCATGGACAATGTCGATCTCAAGATGGACGCCGCTATGCAGTTCTATACGGATATTTCAAGCCCGGCGGTCATTGTGTCGTTGCTTGTAGGTTTTTAGGGTATTAGGGTAAGGATGTTTTTCGTAGTATCGACGTATCTCTCGTTGTACCTGAATTTCTCTCGTTGTATCGGTGTATCTCTCGTTGTGCCGTCGTAATTATTAACCGTTAAAAAATAACACGGAGGCAATAATGCCGTTAATCATGCCCAAGGCGAATTCGGCGAGATTTCTCGTTTTCATTGCCGGTTACAAGTCGTCGGCGTTTACCGTTACGAAGTTTAGCGGCGTAGACGCTGTCAGCGCGCCGTACTCGTTTGACATAGAGTTTCAGCCGTCCGAAACGTTGACGGCGTCCGGCGCGAATGCGGAGCTTACGGCGGAACGCGTTCTCGGCAAACCCTGCCGCTTTGAACTGATCCGCGACGGGAGCGGCGAGATTACCGGATACGACGGCGTCGTTTCGGAGTTCAGGAGGATGATCCGGTCTAAACCCGTCTACGCGATACGCCTTGTGCCGTGGATGGAACTCCTGTCGCTCAATGTCAACAACAGGGTATTCCAAAAGCAGAGAGTAGTCGATATCATCAAGCAAGTCGTCAAGAATGCCGGGATAGCCGCGCGTTGCGCCTTTAAGTACAAGTGCGGCGAATCCGCGAATAAAAAAACAGACTTTTGCGTACAATACCGTGAAAGCGACCTCAATTTTATCTCGCGGCTCATGGAGCAGAATGGGATATGGTACTATTTCACCGACGACGGGAGCGTGATAGTCACCGATAATTTCGCCGATTTCCCCAAGATGGCCGGCAGTATCCCGTTTGTTGAAAATATAGGCTTTGCCGAGACCGGGAAGCGGTTGCGCGACGACGGCGGCGGATCGTCCGAAACGCAAAGGCAGGAGTATCTGTACGGCGATGAATTCGGCGAGTCGGTCTACGCGTTAACCTCGGTATCCGCCGTTATGCCCAAAAGCGTGAGGTTGCGCAACCAAAACTACCGCACCCCGGAAACGCCGCCAGAGGGCGCGTCCGAGGACTCGAGCGGATCTGACGCCACGTGGGGGAGCGTGTATGAATACGGCGGCGCGTTCAAGAGCGACGAGGAGGGCAAACGTATGGCGTCGCTTTATTTAACGCGTTTGCAGACAGAGAATTTGCGTACCGTAGGGAGCGGCAGATGCGCGGCGTTTAGAGCCGGAGAGATAATTTTTATCGACGGCGTAGGAGAGTTTTTGCTGCTCTCCGTTGAGCATGAGGGCGGGCAAGGCGGGTATGACGGTTATGGGAGCGGCAATAGGGAATATACCTACAAAAACAACTTTTACTGTATCGACTCAGCCAAGAAAACCTACGCCCCGCCGCTCCGCGCGAAGCCGCCGGTAGCCTCTGGGCTTATCACCGCGCCCGTCGACGCGCTGGGTGAAGATTTGCCGAACATCGACGAGATGGGGAGATACCGCGTCAAATTACCATTCGACCTCTCCGAAACACCGGAGTACGGCGCGACCAAAGATATCCGCCTATCGCAGATATCGGGCGGGGAGGGCTACGGCGTCCACTTCCCGTCAAAGAAAAATTCGGAGATGATACTCGGCTACGTGGACGGAAACCCCGACAAGCCCGTAGGCCTCGGCATGCTGCCCGACGCCAACGCGAAGTCGGTCTCTAACAGCGGGAATAGAACGGAAAACGTCATACGGACTTGGGGCGGAAACGAGCTTGTCATGGACGACGAAAAAGAAAAATCAAAGATCGCCATGAGCACAACTGAGGGGCATAAGCTCGTTATGGACGACCTGAAAGGATTGGCGCAAATCGCTATGCGCACCGCCGCCGGCCACGGGCTGATAATGAACGACGAGGATCAAAAAGAGATGGTCACGCTGCATACGGTGGGCGGCAACGAACTTATCATGGACGACGATAAGGAAGGGGAGACCGTTACGCTGTCAACGCCTAAAGTCGAGGGCAAGCCGGGCGTGCTCGGCAGAATAAAACCGCTTTTAACGGCGGCAAGCACGGCGGTAAACGTCGCTAAAACAATATCGCTGAGCCAGATCGGGCTTCCGGAGAGCGGCGTCGCCCTTAATAAAGATATCGGGAAAAGCGAGCTTTCATTGGACAATAAGGAGTTTTCCGCCGCCCTTAAAGCGTGCGGGCAAGAAATTTCCCTCAAAGAGGATGTCGATAATTCGGATTGCGGAATAAACCTCACCACGTCGACCATGCTGCAAATGGAGATGAACGATATTGAACGCGTGATTACCATAAAAACGCCGAGAGGCAACTCAATAGAACTAAGCGACATGAAAAACAACATAATAGTCGGCAACGCGCCCAAAGTAAGAACCGTCTTGCGCAAATTGAAAGAAAAGGCTGCGGACGTATTGGGCTCCGTCAAAACAGGGGATTGGAAAGTGCTCAAAAAAGAGAACCGCGACAAAATGTTGAAAGACGCGAAAGACCTGCTGGATAAGGCCAAAACAGACCTGCTGGAAACGATAAACAGTATTATCTTAGAGACGGACGGCGGCAAAATCATACTTAAGACAAGCGGAAACGACGGCACGATAGAGATGGACAACGACAAAGACACCATCACGCTGCACAACGCTAAAGGCAAGAACAAAATCGTCTTAGACGGAAAAAAGAAAAGCATCACCCTGGACTCCCCCGGAGACATAAACATCCGCGCCGGCGGAAACATAACCATCAGCGGCAAAGGGAAAACGGTCGTCGGGGCCAAGAAGAACATTATAGTCAATGCGAATGAAGAGACGTTTGTAGGCGGTAAGAAAGAAGTTAAGGTTAAGGGCGGGAAGATTAAGCTGAATTAATCGGTGTTTGGACAGGTTGACCCCGGTCACTGCGTCGGGAAGGCCTCAAAAAAATAATAATTTTTCTTGACACCGCGCGTTGCCATGAATTATCTTTATAGTAGGGCTTTTTGTTTTGTCGGTTAGGCGGTCAGACGGCTAAAAGGAGATAATTTATTATGCAGACCTATGAATTTGATACGGTTATCGAGAATGAAGGAGTAATCTATGTACCTAAGCAGTACCTAGAAAAGGTTTCTTCTACGGTTACTGTAATCATCCGTTCAAACGAAGATTTTTCACAAAACAGAAAGAAGAACTTTTCAGCAATGAAATTAAAAACGAAAGGATTTAAGTTCAACAGAGAGGCGGCTAATGATAGAGGCGGCGTTCATTGATACCAATGTTTTTATTTATCTATATTCCGAAGATGAAACGTTGAAACGAGATATATCACACAGGGCGGTTGATAAATACGACTGTGTGGTCAGCACACAGGTTTTAAGTGAGTTTAGTAATGTATGTATTGGGAAGTTGAAGCGTTCATCTGATGAAGTTGGGTTGGCTATAGATGAAATAACCAAACAAACAAGGGTTTCGCTGATTGAGAATCATATCATAAAATCGGCACTTGAGATTCATAGGCGTTATGGATATGCTTATTTTGATAGTTTAATAATTGCATCAGCGCTTAATTCGGAGTGTAGATATTTGATAACGGAAGATTTGGCTGATGGTCAGATCATTGATAACAAGTTAATAGTTGTAAATATCTATTTGGAAAAAAATGTAGTTAAGTATTTAGATTCAAAAAAATAATTTCATTATCACGGGACGTTTAGAGAGGGTTATAGAATCATGGATTTTGCCGCTTCAGGATTGATTATGGCGTTGTTGTTGCTCGCGGTGACTGTGACGGGCGGGACAGTGTTGACGCTTGTTAGTGCTACGAGTATAAACATGATCGCACCAACTGTCAACAATTTCTCGTTTGTCAAGCGGCAACAGCAAAATTCTCACTTGTCAATTTACCTCCTACCCCCCCCTCCCCCCACCACCACACCACTTCAATGTAGGTTTAATAGCGCCATTAAAAGGGGTGTATATGCCCCTTAAATCAACGATAATCCGCTTGGGAGACATTTCTGTCCACCCAATGACAAAACGCCGTAAACACGCTAAAAACGCGCTTTACGAGGGCGCGATTTCTACGCTTTTAAAGTTTATACTAAAATAATATGCGCTGATCTTGAAAGTCAAATATAATAGAGTCACCCCGGATAGCAACCAAGCCTAAACTAAAGGCGCAGGACGACAAAACCCTAACTGCACCTGATTTTATAGTGTAATAGAGTCACCCCGGATACTGAAATTGCAGTAAACCGCAATATCTTGTGGTATGTGAACCATACCCCCAATATCTTGTGGTATATAAAAAATAATAAAAAAAATCATTGACTTTATATATTTGCGCATACTATTTTACTTACTGTATTGAACTCAGTACCTATTTAACATCTTCAGCGGGGATTTATGGCTTTAAAGCGCGAGTTAGCTGATGCCTTGGAGCATATTGCGAATATTTGCGGATGGGAGAACATCGAGGGGCTGTGGCGAGATACGGGCGGCTTTAAAGAGTTGGATGATTTCGGGAGTTTGTGCAGGTATAACGATGACCTCGAAAGGCTATGGCAAAATTTTACATTACTGAAAGATTTCAATGACCCGAACAGTGAGATTCTAAATTATATTGAGAATGTCCGTAAAACCCGTGCGACTGTTTTAGATGATACCGAGCTTACTTTAATACACACATTTAGAAAACTTTCAAGCGAGAGACAAGGTATTATACTGCGCTCAGTTTTTAAGTATTTTAATGAAGAAGGAGATAACTACGATGTGTCTATTATAACTCTTCATAACATAAAACATAGTGATGAGGATATAGCAGAGACTTTAGACATTTCGGTAGATAAAGTTAAAGAAGTTCTACTATCAGATGAGTATAGCGAAACTCGCGAAAAAATTACTAAAACAATGAAAGCAATAGATGCGATAAATAAATTAACTGTGAGGGATTAATATGAAGACTCTAAAACATACTTTGTTATTGTCGGCTTTGGTTGCGGTCTGTTTTGTCATCAGTATCACCTACGCGCAACAAGCCCAGCAAGCCAGCGTCCGCTATGAGACCTGCCCGCGCTGCAACGGGACGGGCAAAAACCTCTGCACCCAGTGCGGCGGCAACAAGTGCGCCGTTTGCAATTACTCCGGCGTGCAGAGCCTCGGCGAAGGATGGATGGCTATGGGCGTGCCTAACGCCTTCACTTGCACTCTCTGCAAAGGGTCGGGCAAACGGCCTGTGGATACGAGGTTCGAGGGGTGCTTTAGGACTTATTTCGGAAACGACAAAGGGTACTTGTGCGGCGACGCCCATCCCATCGGGCGGGTCGTGATTGTGGATAGCTACGAGAGCGGCAAGGTGCTGAAGAAGTATACAAGGGCGGAGTGGAATAAGATAGAGGCGGATGACAAGGCGGTTATAGAGGCTGAAAAGGCGAAGAAAGCCGATGACGAAAAGGCGCGAGGGATCACAAATAAGCGTTATCGCGGAGATATTGAAAATATAATTGTGCAGAAAGGTAAAATTGTACGTAATACATATTACGAACGTAGACAAGAAGGATCTATCGGAGAAGGTAAAATTGTTATCAAATTTACTATAAATGAATTCGGCAAGGTAACTTCTGTTCAGATGATAGAATCTACAATAAATGATTCTAAACTTGAAAATATGGTAATCTCTAGCGTGAAAAACTGGGATTTTGGGAAAATAAATGAACCTGGCGATCTTACGGAATTTACATATTCTTTTAATTTTGTACCCCGTTAATTAGTATCGAGTAGACGTCTCATATCTTTAAGTCCAGGAACTTGTTTTGCATCAAGTCCTTTATCTGTGAGAGGTTTAGGGTAACTATCCAAAAATGGAGCACTCATAGGGCCATAGAAATCATGCAAAGAAGCATTTGCACCATCTTCTCTCATACCTTGTCCTTTTGCAAACAGTGACCCTGGCACAGGACACGCCGTCTTAAACGATATTGTCGCTTGTATGTACTTGTACAACGGCGCGGAATCAGGTCTAGACGGATTGAAGAATAGTTGTTCTGATTTATTAATTTGTACGTTCGTAATAACTAAGAGTCGAAACAAGTCCACGATAGTATGCGTAGATTTTGACGTACCGAATTCATCACTCGCGTCATACCATAACCGTAACGAGTGTAATGATTTGAACTCGCCGTTCAAGATTCTTTCAATAGCTCCGATGCCAAACCCTGCGCTATTATAACCCCGCGGGCCGTAGAGATAATTTCCGAAAGCGATTTGGCTGAAGGAAGCGGCCTCGATCAAAGGATATAGCGTACCCATATATACTCCGTCATTCGGTTTAGCGAATAACACCTCCAATGAAAACTCTACAGGATTCGACCCTTTCCAATCCAGCACTTTGCCGACTCTGAACGTCTTAGTTTCGCGGCTTCCGACTTCTTTAACAATGCCGCCTAATTTATCAAGTACGTTCATTACGGCTTTTCTCTTATCGGCGTTAAATTGCTCTTTGCTTAGGCCGCCCTGCCCTTTATAAGATTGTCTCAAGCTGTTGTACCCAGCTTCCGTAGCAGACATCGCCTCGTCCATATTGCCGTCAAGAGCATCTAATGCAGGTAACGCTAGATTGGCGGTATATAACGCATCACCTACCCCGCCAAGCATATTGCTTACCAAATCATTAGCCTCGCTGAATTCGGAACTGAAATTAAAACTCGGAGGTTTAAGAAAGTAGCACGGAACGCTGACAGAGCCGTGTTCATACGGAGCTTCTTTAACTTCCTGCTTGTGCTCTTTTGAGGCGTTTTTGTTTATCATCGGCAATCCCGCAGACGGCGTATCCCCGATGGTGATCAGGCATTTGTTCCGCTTGTATATTTCGTATCCGTACATTATGCAAACCCTCCCGCCAACGCGCCGTCCATGCCGTTAGCCAATGACCATAATTCCGTGAGATAAAGATTTTCGCCGCCTCCGCCGGAAGTCTGCGGGGCGTTGACAATCGTTGTCGGGCTTCCGCCGACGACCACATTCCCGCCGCTTCTAGACCCGCTCGCGGATGCCACGTCGCTAGCCGTCGCGAGCGCGGGCATAGGGGCGGGCGTCGGAACCGGCGGCGGGGCGTCGCCTTTATCGAGACTCCCGTCCATCGGAAGATTGAAATGCCCTTTGGTCTCGGTATCCTTATAGCCGTGAAGCCCCATCGCTTTCGCCAATCTGTTCACGTTTCTAAGTTCGCTGCTCCCCCAAGGCTTGCCTGGGATCGAAATATCTACGGCGCGCCCGTATGAGTGCGTGTCGTAACCCGTGCCCGGTTTATTGAGCACTTGGTCTTGTTTTCCAGGGATTTTCCATCTCCAGCTGTAAGGCGTTTCTGACGGCTTGCCGTACTGCCTGTCATAAGACTCTTTCATATTCAAAATTTGCTGCTGCGTTCTCAACCCGTCCGTTACGACTAAACGCTCTCCTGACTGCTGCGCCAGCAGATTAATCCGTTTTATAAGGCCTGGTTTTAACCCGCTGTCTTTACCTCTCCAGTCTATCGTCCCGCCGCCGCGTACTTCGCCTTTCGCCCCGAACATGTCGCCTATGCCGCCCGCGACGTTGCCGAAAAAGTCAGAAATCCCGCCGAACAGTTTAGACATCCAACCGCCGCCGCTTTTAGTGCCGTCGTTCGGATCCCAATCGTCCACAGCCTCGTACTTCCCGTTCTTCAAGTAAGCCTTTTTTCCGTCAGGCGTGAACGTCCTGAACCCGCGCCACACCTGAGCGCCGGTATCGCCCTCCCCGAACCCTCCGTCTGTCAATCCCGCTCCGTCAGCATCAGCCGCTACCGCGTTATAAGTATCCTGCCCCAGCATTTCCAAACCGACGCCCTTCCCGCTCAGAATGTCGGCGGTAGCCGAATACTTCGGAGCGGCGTCTCTCTTCTTCGCGGCGTAGATATTACTGAAATACTTTCTCTGACCGTCCTCGGAAGTCTTATACTGTTCAAACGCTTTTTTTAGCGACCCGCCGGTACCCCATCCGTACATTTGTTGTTCATTGTAATTATTATAACTTAACCAGTTGCGGAAGAATTTCGCTTGTTTCGCATCTAAACGTTCGTCTAAAACCGAATTGGCGCGATGCGCGAATATCCCGTCATTGTCAGGAGGCGCGTCGCCTCTCTCCGCCTCGTACTGTTTATATAATTGATCCATCTGACCCGTGCCGTGCCCGGCTAACGCTCTCGACCTTCCGCGGGCGAGCGCGGCTTGTCTTTCTTTATTTTCTTTCGCCCACGCTTGAAACGCAGGGTCTTTGAATTTGTCCACCAAGTGGGCGTTCGCGCCGTCCGAGCCTTCGGTCATGGCGGCCGCCGCCCGTTTATTCTCGCTGCCTTTGGCGAGCATCCCACCAGCCACGCCGCCCAAGGCCGCCCCTACGAGAGACCCTATCGGGCCGAATATCCCGCCTATGCTCTTGCCGATGTAAACTCCCGCGACGATGCCGAGCAGCTCCCCTATGGACTTCTGCCCGATAATCGGCACGTTCACTTTAAAATCCCAAATGTGAGTGAATACCTTGCCGAGCGCGGGCTGCACCGTTTCTTTCCACGCTTTCCCTAACCACTCCTTCAGCGACGTCCCCAAACCCGTAACCGTGGTTTTAAGCTGATCCCAGCTCTTCGGCATCCAGTTCCACAATTTCGACGTGAACGTCTTGACGGTGTTCCATAACCCTGCGATAGGTTTGCCTAAACGGGTATCGATCTTCTTGCCGATTTCCGCGAGCGGTTTGCCGAGCGTGGCTCCGAGCACGGCACCCATCGGGCCGAACAGCGCCCCGCCGATGCCGCCGCCGACCATGCCGCCGACGCCTTGTCCGAGAAGCGCGCCGAGACCCATGCCGAGTCCTGCTCCGAGCAAGCCGCCGCCTGCGGCCCCCTTGCCGCCGCTTCCGCCTCCGCCGTGGCTCGGAGCGCCCGCCGCCGGCGCGGACGCTATAGGCGCGGCGGCCGCCCCGCGATTCTGGCGCTCGGCGACCGCGGCCATCTGCTGATCGAACATGGCCTGCTGATGCTGAAGTTGCCGCATCTTCTGCGCTTCTTGCCCCATTTGCGTTTGCATTTTCTGATACTGCTGCGTGCTCGACAGCAGCGACTGCAAAGTTCTGTTTATCGCGTTCACGGCGGTTACTATAGACGCGGTGTTTACGGCGATTTTCGCGGAGTGTTTGGCGTTAGCTTGAAGGAGCGGCGTCAGCCCCTCGGTATTTTTGGCGAGGGTACTTACCATCTCCGACGCATTTTTGGTCAGGATGTTAGTCGCTTTCCGGTCTTTGTGCTGGCTTCCGTCTTGGTTTTGGGTAGCGACGCTGAAATTGCCGCTGCCTTCCACCACGCCCACCGTAGTTCCCGCCATTTAAACCACCGCCTTATATGTTCGGAGATTGCGACGATTCGTCAATCTGCCTCTTCATTTCCACAAACCACACCAGCTCGTTGTACGGACGATTATTCAGATTGCCGTTCAGCCCCGTTTTCAGATCCCTGTCCATTGCCAAACTTAATTCTAGCATTAGAAGATCCTCCATCTTCACAAAAGGGCTTGATCATGGAGACCCCTGCTCCGATCCCGTATTTTCCTTCATATCCGCATTCCGGGCATTTGGCGGTTATAGGCGAACTGCCGTGATAAAACAATTCCTGCACTTCGTTCACAAGCCTTATGTCTTCGTAATCCGTAAGGCTCTCAAGTATTTTAAGCGCGACGCTGAGAAGCATCGAAATCCGCGCCTGGCACGCCAGCGTGATCAGTTCTCCCGAAGAATTCGGGAATTTTTTCTGCAACTCCCTTCCCGTATACAAGTCTTTAACGCGCGAAATATCGAACTTGAATTCAGTCCCGCCCAATGTCACGACGACGGGCAATTCGGGAATGCGCAAATCGTCGAATTGGAACATACCTTCTTTAGCGGTTCTGTGGGCGAATTCTTTCCCGCAGGACTCGCAAACGATATTCATCGTCCAATCTGGAACTTTTGACGTCATAACGGTTATGTACGACCCGATAAACCAAAAATCATACGTGGAAAGATCCATGATATTTATGTTGCGGATTTTGGGTTTGAACGCATCGATAGCTTGCGATTCCGTGCACCTCGATCTCTTGCACAGGGTTCACTATTTGATACTTACTGTAATCATTTTGTTTTTGACCGAGGTTTACGGGCATCGTACCGTCTGCCATATATCCTGACATGCACCAAATTTGTAACGCCTGCTCGATCAGCATATTCGCGTCTAAAAATAATGGAATTATATACATAACTCCGCATATTCCCCGAAATTCCCCGAATTCCGCGTCGAATCCGCCCGAATACCCGCAGAATTCCGCTGCGGAGCCAGGTAATTAATTCCCAAAAATAAAGTAAATTGTAACGACGGGAAACTCAGACTTGAGTTGTAGTACCCGACTTGCTGATCCTGCTTATAAGTGACCATTCCGGGGGTGAATTCGCAACTTTGAGCAAATAGATAACCGTCATAAAGCACATCATTTTTCAGCCGTTCGCCGATACCCATTGCAACCCCGCCCATCTGAATCATCTCGTCAAAGAGCTTCACGAACTTGATGCGCCAGTCCACAGTCCGCTCGAATTGGAACTTGTTCAGCTTGTCTTGTAAACCGACGCCCATGTAATACCGTCCTTTTTTGAGTATTATTCCATATAATATACCCAAATCAGCGTAAAAATCCTACTGACGGCGGCGTTTCGGAGGCGGAAAAAAAATAAAAAAAAGGGGAATTATATACATAATCCCGCGAATTCCCCGTAATTCCCCGAATTCTCCGCCGAATGCCCCCCGAATTCCGCCGGCGACGGCTGCGGAGTCAAGTAATTAATTCCCGCAATTAACTATCAATCAACATATAACTTTTATCAAGAGGAGGTAGCATTATGAGCGGTTTCAACAGGCAGGCGCTGGGACGGACGCTGTTGGCGGGGGTGACGGCGGTGATTTTAACGGGGGCTTTCTTCGGGACGGCGGTCGCGCAAAGTTCGACGGGGGGGAAACCTACGGCGGCGGAATGGGTGTGCGTCGTGAGCGTCCAGAACCGAAAAGGCGTAACCTACATGAACACGATCATGGTAGACGTGGAATCCAAAAAAGCGGCGGCGTCGCACATGGACAAAATGCCCGATGACGCGGAACTGCTTGAGTTCGTAGAGAAACAAGTCTACCTCACCCTCGCCTCGCTGAAGGCGGCGGCGAAGTGAGACGGGGCGGAGTGTCGCGGTGTCGGGATTTTAAAGAATGTCTGAATTAGGATTGGTAGGATTTAAAGGATTATAGGATTAAAAAGAATTTGACGTTGATTTTTTTTAATCCTATAATCTGTTTTCCAATCCTAAAAATCCTAGTTCAGACAACGTGTGAAAGAGTCAGACAACGGCTGAAAAGGTCAGCCGACGACTAACAACTATCAACTAACTCTAATCAAGAATGGATTGCATTATGACATTTATTAATAGGCAGGGACGGGTACGGACGCTGTTAATTATGCTGACGGCGGTGATTGCGGCGGGGGCTTTGTGCGGGACGGTTTTCGCGCAGACGCGGAGCAAGAGACCGACGGCGGCTGTTTACATAATGGGGAATCCCAGAGAGCGCGAGGTTATGGCGATGTCGGTCTGGTCATTTTTAGAGAACAGCGGCAAGTTCGATATGATAGACATAGACGCCATTGATTTATTGGTGAAAGAGCTTAAAAGACAGGAAGATGTATCTACGGTGAAGATTGCCGAGTACGGTAAGAACGCGGGGGCGGAGTGGGTATGCGTCGTGCAGCTCTCGGAACTTGACAGGGTTAGATACATCAGTACCAGAATGGTGGACGTTGAGAACAAAATCGGGAGAGGGTCGAAAGTGGCGGATTTGCCGCGCGACGCGAATCTTTTGGAGTTTCTTCAGAAACAGATACAGGCTATGCTTTCTAATGTGTGGGGCGGCGGAAGTTTAGCGCCGTCTCAGTCGTCGGGCGGAGGCGGTCCCGCGCCGAACACGTTCACCTAAGGCGGTCAAACATACAAGACGGTCAAGATAGGCAGTCAGACTTGGATGGCGGAGAATCTGAATTATCAGTCTGGTACATCTTGGTGTTATGACAACGATTGCAAGAGATACGGCAGGCTGTATAACTGGGAAACGGCGCGGTCTGTGTGTCCCGGCGGCTGGCATCTGCCGTCCCTCGGGGAGTGGAATGAATTGGTTAATACGGCGGGCGGCAGTTCCGCAGGCGCGGCGTTGAAATCGAGGAGCGGTTGGAACTACGACAAAAACGGTACGGATAAATTCGGCTTTTCGGCTCTGCCCGGAGGCTACCGTGATGGCAACACCGTCAATTTCAACCGCGCCGGTGAACTCAGCTACTGGTGGACGGCCTCGGAGAGCGGCGGTAAAGCAGCATACTATCGGGGCGTGTACGATTACAAAGACGACGTGATCGAGGCCGCCATCGTCGTCAAGGCCGGCTTCGGTTTTTCTGTTCGTTGCCTCCAGAACTGAAGCGGGATAAAGAATGTCTGAATTAGGATTTGGCTTCGCCGCGATAAACACGGTATGAACGAAACTGTCAAATCCGAACTAGACAGAATCGTGAGCACGCTGGCCGCCCTTCCCAAAATCCTGCCCGAGGCCGGAATCGAACCGGCACGGCTCGTGAAAGCCAGGGGATTTTAAGTCCCCAGTGTCTACCTATTCCACCACCCGGGCTGAAACCGCCGAATCCCTAAAATAATATGGGCATCCGGCCAAAGTCAAAAATAAAAAAACAAAAAACAAAAAAAATCAAAATAATCTTGACAGCGGCGGTACTCATATACTATCTTATATATAGTTAACAGATATGTATTATATTACATTAAGGTATGGGCGGCGCCTGCGGGCTGGGTCGGCGGGGTATCGGTACGGGTCGGTCAATACTAACTGTCACTATAAACATTAATAAAGGAGTATGTATGGGAGTCTTCTCAAACAATGCCGAGTCGATCGGCAACACCCCGCTCGTGCGTTTGAACAGGGTGGTAGGCGGCGCCAAGGCTACGGTGCTGGCGAAGATAGAGGCTAGAAATCCGACCTTTTCCGTCAAATGCCGCATAGGCGCGGCCTTGGTTGAGGACGCGGAGAAGCGCGGCGTCCTGAAGCCGGGTGTGTCCATTTTGGAGCCTACTTCGGGTAACACGGGTATCGCTTTGGCCTACGTGGCGGCGGCCAAGGGTTATCCCATAACCCTGACCATGCCGGAGACGATGAGCATAGAGCGCCGGCGCGTTTTGGCCATATTCGGGGCGCATTTGGAGCTGACCCCGGGGGCGCAGGGCATGAAGGGCGCCATCGCCAAGGCGGAGGAGCTTCGGGCGGCGGATCCGGACAAGTACTTCATCCCGCAGCAGTTTGAGAACCCGGCCAACCCGGCCATCCACGAGAAGACGACCGGCCCGGAGACGTGGGACGCCACGGACGGCAAGGTGGACGTGTTCGTCGCCGGCGTGGGCACGGGCGGGACCATCACGGGCGTTTCGCGGTATATAAAGAATACCAAGGGCAAGAAGATAATCTCCGTGGCGGTCGAGCCGGAGGAGTCGCCGGTGATAACCCAGACGCTGAACAAGCAGGAGGTCAAACCCGGCCCCCACAAGATACAGGGCATCGGCGCGGGTTTCGTGCCCAAGAACCTCGACCTGAGTTTGGTGGACAGGGTGGAGACGGTCGCCTCCGCGGAGGCGGTGGAGTTCGCCCGTCGCTTGGCTAAGGAGGAGGGCATCTTCTGCGGGATAAGTTCGGGCGCGGCGGCGAAAGCGGCGGTCAGGCTGGCGGCGCTGCCGGAGTTCGAGGGCAAGACCATAGTGGTCGTCCTTCCCGACACCGGCGAGCGCTACCTGAGTTCGGTGCTCTTTGAGGGAGTTTGACGTTTTCTGTCCATTTGCCTGCGGACTTATATTATTTTTGTATTAATATTGCTGGGGCGGGTTTTAATCGTTCATAAACCCGCCCTATGTTTATCCACGGCAAGGACGGTCAAATAATATGGACATCCGTACCATCTGCGTGCACGGCTGCGGCAAGCGTTACGACTCTACGGGCGCGGTCGCCGTTCCGATATACGCGTCGGCGACCTTCGCGCATCCCGGGGTGGGGCAGAGCACCGGCTTCGACTACTCGCGTTCCCTCAATCCCACGCGGGAGCATCTGGAGATCACAATGGCCGCGCTGGAGGGCGGGTCGCACGCGATAGCCTTCTCCACAGGCATGGCGGCGGTCGCGGCGCTCATGGAGCTCTTCTCGCCTGGCGACCACATAGTCGCGCCGGACGATCTCTACGGCGGCACATACCGCCTTTTCGCGCAGATCTCCCACAAGAACGGCGTCGCTTTTTCGCACGTCAACACGCTGGAAGGCATAGAAAAGGCGATAGGCCCTGCCACGAAGGCCATATTCATAGAGACTCCGACCAACCCCATGATGCAGGTGATAGACATAGCCGCCGCGGCGCGTATAGCTCATGATCGCGGGTTATTGCTGGTCGTTGACAATACTTTCCTCACGCCGTATTTTCAGCGTCCCATATCATTGGGCGCGGATATCGTATTGCACAGCGGGACAAAGTACCTGGGCGGCCACAACGACACGCTGGCCGGGATATTGGTGATGAGCAAGCCGGAACTTGCCGAACGCCTGAGTTTTATAGCCAAAACGACCGGCGCGTGCCTGTCGCCCTTCGACAGTTTTTTGATAGTCCGAGGAATAAAAACGCTCGCCGTCCGTATGGACCGTATGCAGGAGAGCGCGATAGTGATAGCCCGCTGGCTGACGAATCACGACGCGGTAGACAAAGTCCACTACATCGGCCTGCCGGAGCACCCCGGATACGAAATCTCCCGCCGTCAAGCCGCCGGATTCGGCGGAATGATCTCATTTTCCTTGAAAAATACAGAAACAGCCGTAAAAACGCTGGAACGTGTAAAAGTGATAAAATACGCCGAAAGCCTGGGCGGCACGGAGAGCCTGATAACATACCCGATGCTCCAAACGCACGCCGATATGCCGGAAGAAGAGAGAAACGCCAGAGGGATTAATGCCGGATTGTTACGCCTGTCCGTAGGTCTCGAAGCCGTAGATGATTTGATAACCGATCTAAAACAAGCTATGAACTGATATTTGAAAGAATATTTTCCGGCAACCGTACCAAGCGTCTAAAGGGTCGGAATCGCCTTACCACGTGGCAAGGGTCTTCCACTTGGTGGGTTAATTTTCCCAAAAGATTTTTAAGATTTTGACTTTAATGTTTAATGATTTTAATAAGGAGACTTCTCTCTTGTCTAATGTCAACTTCAATTTCGACCGGCCCGTAGACCGCCAAATAGCCTACGGCTACAGCATAAAGCACGACCCCGCCTCCCGCAAAAAACCTCTTGACGTACTGCCGCTATGGGTCGCCGATATGGACTTCCCGGCCCCGCCATGCGTCTTAGACGTACTAACAGACCGCGTAAAGCACGGCATTTTCGGCTACTCCGAACCCGATGCCCCCTATTTCTCCGCCGTGCAAGGATGGTTTGAGAAACGCTTCGATTGGCATATCAACCGCGATTGGCTCTCCATCACACCCGGAGTGGTGACCGCCATATACATAGCGATCCGCGCTTTGACAAAACCTGACGGCGGAGTGCTCATACAGCAGCCTGTCTACTACCCTTTTGAGTCCGCTGTCAAGGACACGAAGCGTAAATTGCTCGTCAATCAACTTGTCTACGACGCCGATACCGGCATGTACGGCATAGATTTCGCCGATTTTGAGGAGAAGGCCGGGCAAGCCGAGATGTTTATCCTATGCAACCCGCACAACCCCGTAGGCCGTGTCTGGACACGCGACGAGCTTATGCGTATGGGCGAGATCTGTCTGCGCTACGGCGTAACAGTTATCTCCGACGAGATTCACCAAGACTTTATCTACAATGGTCATAAACACTTAGTCTTTTCCAACCTTGACGAGCGTTTTGCAAATATAACGATTACTTGCACCGCTCCCTCTAAAACGTTCAATCTTGCCGGATTGCAGTTGGCGAATATCTTTATATCGAACAAGGCTATGCGTAGCGCGTTTGAGAAAGAGTACGCTGGCGTTGGTCTGAGCCAGCCGCCGCTGATGGGCTTGGCGGCGTGTCAGGCCGCTTACGAGGGCGGGGCGGATTGGGTCGATCAGTTGATTAATTACCTTGCCAGCAATATGTCGCTGATAGGGGATTTTTTGAGGACGCGTATCCAAAATATTAAGCTGATAGAGCCTGAGGGGACTTATTTGGCGTGGCTCGACTGCGCCGGGCTTGGGTTGTCGTTATGCGGATTAAACGACTTTATCACCAACAAGGCGAAGTTGTGGCTCAACAACGGTCCCACTTTCGGCTTGGGCGGCGAGGGATTCCAGAGGATGAACGCGGCTTGCCCCCGGTCGACGGTTAATACGGCTTTAGAACGGTTGGAATCGGCTGTTCGTGAATTGGGTTGATATGAACGAAAAACACGAAAATCTGAAGCAATACCTGCGCGCGCTCGGCAGCGTCGCCGTTGCCTTTTCAGGCGGGGTCGACTCGACCTTTCTGTTGAAGACGGCTCATGACGTTCTGCGCGACCGCGCCATAGCCGTTACCGCCCGCTCCTCCACCTTTCCGCAGCGGGAATTGACGGCGGCGTCCGAATTCTGCGAGAGCGAGGGAATACGTCACATTATATGCGACAGCGATGAACTGCGTGTTGAAGGTTTCTCGCAGAATCCGCCCAACCGCTGTTACCTCTGCAAGACAGAGTTATTCACCAAGATACGGGCGATAGCGAAGAAAGAGGGAGTTGAACACGTAGCCGAGGGCTCCAATGTCGACGATGACGGCGACTACCGCCCCGGGCTCGAGGCCGTCAGGGAGCAGGGGATAAAGAGCCCGCTCCGCCATGCCGGATTGGCAAAGGCGGAGATACGGGCGTTATCAAAAGAGATGGGGCTTGCGGTATGGGACAAACCGCCGTTCGCCTGCCTCGCCTCGCGCTTTCCATACGGCGAGTCCATCACATCGGAAAAGCTGAACATGATTGATAGGGCGGAGCAGTATCTGTTAGACATGGGATTGAAACAAGTGCGGGTGCGGCATCACGGCGGAGTGGCGCGGATTGAGACGGACGATGCCGGATTTTTGGTACTGACGGACAAGGAAAACAGGGGAAAGATTTATGCGCAAATAAAAGGGTACGGATTTACATACGTATCGGTTGATTTGTTGGGTTATCGCGTAGGGAGTATGAATGAGACGCTGGCTTGATAAAATTATTTTTAAGGTTTTTATTTTTTATGAGTACAAAATAATTCTCCCCAAATAATACATATACCCGTTGCATCTGGGCGTCCCCACCGCCGTCATAGCCGCTTCCGCGTTTCTGTGCACCATCTTGTTGTCGCTAAGCAGGCACGCCCCCGCCGCGTCTATCACCTTTTTATTGCCGTTGTATTTAAGCTGCGTTATGACCCACAGCGCCGATGCCTTCTGCAACGGCTCCGACGATGTCAGCATATCTAGGAGGTCGTCGCCTATATCGGTCTGGCCCAGGTTGTAGAGGGCCTTCAAAACGTTTCCCCTTATACGGTTGTTCGGGTCTCTGCGGTATGGCGCGAGGATTGGAATCATTTCCGGATTTCCCATACTCTCCAGCGCTTCCACGGTATTCGCCCTTACGCGTTTGTCGTCGTCGCCTAAGAGCATAATCACCAGATGCTGGTCGTTCGGGCCCATCATTTTGCCGAGCAGGGCTATGGCGGTCGCCCTGATCTTGATGTCTCTGTCTTGCAGAAGTTTAGCCACTATATCCTTTACGTGCGGGTGGCGCTTCAGGATGCCCAGCATTTGCAGCGCCGAGAGGCGTCTCTCGCTGTCGCCGGAGAAGAGGTCTTTGCTGAGGTCGTTGATGATTTTAGGGTCGAGCGTTTGCAGTATCTTCGCCAGCTTTTGGCGCATATCCGGGGTCAGTTCGTTGAATCTTGTGAGCAGGCTCTCTTTTATGATAGAGCAGATGGCGTCCGTGGCCAGCTTCTTTATGGCTTGATTTGCGTGGTTCGTCGCGATGGGCATGAGCGTGAATATATCCGCGACAGTGCCGATTTTCGCGATGATGCGCATCGCGATAATGACGCTTTCCAAGCTATTGAAACTTTTGATCTCTGCCAGCGCTTCTTCTCTTGTCATTTTTCGTTCCCTCCCAGCATCGCGGCCATCTTGTCGCGGAGCGCCGCCGCCCTCTCAAAGTCCAAGTTCTTGGCGGCCTCTATCATCTCGGCCTCTATCTCTAATAATCGGTTATCTCCGGTATTTATTGACGATATTTTTTGTCCGCGCCCGCGTTGACTTGTATCGGGCTTTTTCTTGGACGGCCGTTTGCCCTTGCCGCTCTTCCCGTATCCGGCGCGCGGTTCAGCTGTTTGGGCGATGTCGGCGTCGTCAAGGTCTGCGGCTGACGAATCACCGTACGGGGCGGTCATTGCGTCAATCCGCCTCTCCGCGCTCCGCGGGGTGATGCCGTGTTCCTTGTTGTAGGCCAGCTGTTTGTTGCGCCGGCGCTCGCTCTCCTCCATAGCCCTCTTGATGGAATCGGTGACCGTGTCGGCGTAGAGGATGATCCGCCCGTTGATATTGCGCGCGGCGCGTCCGGCGATCTGCACGATTGAGCGCGTGGAGCGCAGAAAACCCTCCTTGTCGGCGTCCAGTATCGCCACGAAAGCAACCTCCGGCAGGTCTAGACCCTCTCGCAGCAGATTGATGCCTATCAGTATATCGAACTCGCCGGTACGGAGATTTTTCAGTATCTCGGTGCGCTCCAATGTGTCGATCTCGGAGTGCAGGTAGCGTACGCGCAGTCCGATCGAACCGAGGTACTCGGTTAAATCCTCAGCCATCTTCTTCGTCAGCGTGGTGACCAGCGCCCGTTCGCCGCGTTCCGTCGTTGCGCGCAGTTGGTCGATGAGGTCGTCGACTTGGTTGGCGGCCGGGCGCAGTTCTATGGGCGGGTCGACGAGGTGCGTGGGGCGGATCACCTGCTCCACGATGACGCCGCCGCTCTTCTCAAGCTCGTAGTCGCCCGGAGTCGCCGAGACGAAGAGCGTCTTGTCGGAGAGCCCCTCGAACTCTTTGAACTTCAGCGGGCGGTTGTCGAGCGCGCAGGGGAGGCGGAAGCCGTGGTCGACGAGCGTCTCCTTTCGGGCGCGGTCGCCGTTGTACATACCCTGTATCTGCGGCAGCGATACGTGCGATTCGTCTATGATCAGCAAATACGGCGGCTTGAAGAAATCAATCAATGTGTACGGACGCGTGCCCGGCTCCCTTCCCTCGAGTATGCGGGAGTAGTTCTCTATGCCGTTTACGTAGCCGACCTCGGTCAGCATCTCCATATCGTAGCGCGTCCGCTGTTCCAGCCGCTGCGCCTCTACAAGCTTTCCGGATTTGCGCAGAATTGAAAGCCGTTCGTCCAGCTCCTCCGATATGCGGTCAACCGCGCTCTTCATAGTCACGTTGCCGGTGGTCATGTAGTGCTTCGCCGGGAAGATGGTCACCTCTTCAAACTTCTGTTTCGTTTTACCGGTCAGCGGAGATATGTAGCTGATCGCCTCAATCCTGTCGCCGAAGGTCTCTATGCGCACCGCGTCCTCCTCGTAGGCGGGCTGGACTTCAACGACGTCGCCCTTAACGCGGAAGCTGCCGCGTTGCAGGGACATATCGTTGCGCACGTACTGCATATCGGAGAGCGCCGTCAGAAAGTCGCGGCGGGCAAACTCTTGACCGACGTTTATCTTGACCGCCGCCCCCTCGTAGGCTTCGGGCGACCCTATACCGTATATGCATGAGACGCTGGCGACGATCACCACGTCGCGGCGGGAGAGCAGAGAACTCGTGGCCTTCAGGCGCAGGCGGTCGATCTCGTCGTTTATCATTGAGGTCTTGGAGATGTAGGTATCGGTGCTTGGTATGTACGCTTCGGGCTGATAGTAGTCGTAGAAGCTGACGAAGTATTCCACGGCGTTGTCCGGGAAGAACTCCTTGAACTCCTGAAACAGTTGCGCGGCGAGGGTCTTGTTGTGCGAGATGATGAGCGTGGGCAGCTGCGTCCGCTCAATGACGTTGGCCATGGTGAAGGTCTTGCCTGACCCGGTCACCCCGAGCAGCACCTGGTAAAGGGCGTTGCGGCTTATGCCGTCAACGATCTCGTCGATGGCTTGGGGCTGGTCGCCCGCGGGGGTGTAGCTGCTCTTTAGTTTAAATTTCATAGCGAAGATATGGCGAAAAATCAGTTATTGACGATCATCCCCAGCGACAGCGCCGTCATGAAGATAAACCACGCGTACAGCAGGAAAGCGTTGAGCGCGTGTTCGGCCTTTGAGTGCCGCTGTTGCTCCGGTTTGTGTTTATCCGCGGACGCGGCCTGACCCGAAGCGGAGGGGTGTTTGAACAACCTCTCCTTAAAGTGTTTATAGACGGAGCGTACCGTAAAAAGAAACAGTACCGATCCGATGATTTTCACGATTATCGCGGCTGCGTCCATACCTTCATATCTCCTCAATCGGCTCCTCGTTAGGCCCGCCCTGCATATTCATGGCCGCCGCCACCATCCGCCGGCTGGCTATCTCCATACCGTTCCAAAGCAGGACGAACTCGTACTCGCCCTCTTCGGGGAGCGGCAGGCCGTTTATGTTGCCGCCTATCTCCACGACCGCCCGCCGGTTGTCGGGCCGCTTCACCTCCCAAGGGGGGATAGACATGGAGAAGTCGCCGCCCTCCTTGCGGAAGATTAACTGCGCCGAGCTGTCGGCGGCCACGTCCGTGAGCGCTATGTAGATCGCGCAGTTGCCGTGCTTCGTCGGGAAGCCGCCGCAGTTGATGGAGCTGAACGTCCCGGTCAGGATGCTCTTGCCGGTGTGGTGGTCGCGGTAGTAGTAATCGCAAATCAGCATAGCCAACACGATGGGTTTCATCGACATAGCCTGTATTCCCGTTAAAAAAGAGTGTTAAAGGGGCTCAAGTCAAAAAAAAAGCGCCGTCCCGAGACTATAATATATATTATTACAAGTGGAACGTGCATAATAATCATTATAGGAGAAAAAAATAATATGGCTCTCAGGAAAGAGGAGATCACCAGAAAACTGCTCCACCTCTTCGCGCTTTTGATGCCCGCCGGGATATTTTACTTACCGCGCTTCGGCGTGCCCGACGCCGTGCCCATAGGGATACTGGCGTTCTTGCTGGCCGGGTCGATCACTGTGGAAAGCCTGCGTTTCCGCATACCGGCGGTGCAGAAAATCTTCTTCTTCTGCTTCGGCCACCTCCTTAGGCAGGAGGAGGACAGAAAGGTCACCGGAAGCACGTATGTGATAGCCGCAGCGCTGATCTGCTCGCTGATATTCATCAACCATAAGCATATATCATTCATGGTTTTAACCCTCTTCATCTTAGGCGACGCCATAGCCGCCATAGTAGGGCTTAGCGTTGGCCGGATAAAGATAGGCGGCAAAAGCCTTGAGGGCAGTTCGGCTTGCTTCGTCATGTGCATGGCGCTCTTTTACGGAGTGTTCCCGTACCTGCCGTGGGTCTTGGACGCGGACCCTTGGGGCGGCAGGGCGCCTCTGTTAGCGGCGGCAGTATCGTCGTTATCAATAACGGTATTCGAGCTGATACCGCTTAAAGTCACCAAGAAACTGACGATAAACGACAACCTCGCCGTCCCGGTCATCACGGGGGGGATTATGCTGCTGCTGGAGATGTGGATTTGAGCGGCCGGGCGAGGATGGCGGCGGCCGCAAAAAAAATTATAAAAAAAACACCTACATATTGACCACCCCCGTTAATGCGTATATTATATTCTATATTTGACAGGCGTATTAAGTCCGCAAACCCCTTAGGATTTTACAAAAATGAGCCAAAACAGCCCGACAGAGCGTAAAACCGTCTTTTTGGTCGACGATAACGTGACCAATCTGACGCTCGGCAAGAACGCCTTGGCCGACCATTACAACGTTTTCACGCTTAATTCCGGGGCCAGGCTGCTCAAAATGCTTGAGAAGAACGTGCCGGACATCATCCTGCTCGACGTCGAGATGCCGGAGATGGACGGGTACGAGGTGATCAAGATACTCAAGGGCAAGAGGGAGACCGCCCACATACCGGTCATCTTCCTGACGGCCAAGACCGACGGCACGAGCGAGCTTAGAGGGCTGTCGCTGGGCGCCATCGACTACATCACGAAGCCGTTCACGCCGCCGCTTCTGCTAAAGCGTATCGAGGTGCACCTCCTTGTCGAGTCGCAGAAGAACGAGCTCGTCAACTACAACAAAAACCTGCAAAGGATGGTCGACGACAAGACCCGTATGGTGGTTGAGCTGAAGAACGCCATTTTGAAGACTATGGCGGAGCTTGTGGAGTGCCGCGACGACGTCACCGGCGGGCACATCGAGCGTACGCAGAGTTACCTAGGCGTTCTGATAGAGGCTATGCGGAAGTTCAACGTATACACCGACGAAATCGCGCCGTGGGACATCGGCCTCGTGCTGCAGTCGGCGCAGCTGCACGACGTGGGCAAGATATCCATACGGGACAGCATCCTGCAAAAGCCCGGCAAGCTGACGGACTCCGAGTTTGAGGAGATCAAGGCGCATACGACCTTCGGCGAAAAGATCATCGACAAGATACGCGAGAGCACCCCGGAGCACGCCTTTTTGGAGCACGCGAAGATATTGGTTAGCGCGCACCACGAAAAGTGGGACGGCAGCGGGTACCCCAAGGGTATCAAGGGGCGCGATATACCGCTTTTGGGCAGGCTGATGGCGATTGTAGACGTCTACGACGCGCTCGTGTCCGAGAGGCCCTACAAAAGGAAACTCACCCACGAGGAGGCGGTGAATATCATATTAAAGGGCAGGGAATCGCACTTTGACCCGGAACTTGTCGATTTGTTTATCAAGGTCGCCGATGAATTTAAAGCGGTCGGCGACGCCATCGGCGTGGATGAAAATGCCGCCGGAAAAAAGTCGGATTGATGATGATAGTATTATCAATCAAAAACAGCTTGCTTCTATTGAAGCGCACATATAAGCAGCTTCTTTTCTTGTGGCTCGCGTTTATCGTTCTTATCATTGCTTGCTGGTTCTTTATCTCCAGCGCTATGAGCGATCTTTTGAATCGCCGCGCCGATGATTTGCTGAATAATTTGCAATCGCAGGTTAATAATGAATTTCTTGAGGCGGAATCGGCGTTGCGCGGCGCGTCGTTAAGTTTGGAGACTATGATACGGGGCGGCCACAAAGAGGCGGATGTGCGCGGGTACATAGCGGAATTTAACGGCTATGCGCTCGCGAACCTCAGACGCCCGATGGGCGTTACGGGCGTTTACGGCGTGTTCAACATATACGACAACGCGTTTATCGACGTTAAGGGCCAGTCCGGCAGAGACCCGATGCGTTTGGAGCAGGCGTGGTACGTATCGGCCGTAGCCGCCAAGGGCAAGATCGCCGCCACATTGCCGTACCATGACACCTACGACAACGAGCGGAAGATAACCTTATCGCGGCTCATTTCAGACAAAAAGGGCAAACCGGTCGCCGTGATAGGGCTGGACTTGTTTCTAAGCGGCCTCAAAAACTACGTATCGGCGATGCGTTCGTCCAACAACGGGTGCTACGGGATTGTGGTTGACAGCGCCCTGAATGTAATTATCGGCCCGGTAGACGAGATTTTCGGCCAGCCGCTGAGCGTGCTGAAAAGCCCCGATATCTATAGGATAATGGCCGAACTTAATAAGGGTAAAGATATTTACGGTTACAAAACGTTAGATACCCGCGACGGCAACGAGGCGGTAATGGCGTATTCGCGGCGTATAGAAAACGGCTGGCACATAGGTGTTGTGACGCCGGTAAACACATACTACAAGGACATCTACGACGAGGGCGCCACCATTATAATTTTCGGGGTGCTTATACAGCTCACCCTCTGCTTCGTCATCTTACGCATAGCGGCCGGCAAGATGAAAGCGGATGAGATGAGCGACCGCAAGAGCAACTTCTTGGCCAACATGAGCCACGAGATCCGCACGCCTATGAACGCGATAATAGGCTTCGCGGAGCTTGCGCTGCGCGAGGATATCCCGCCTTCGGCGTACGAACACATATTCACAATCAAACAGGCCGGGGCGAACCTGCTCTCCATCATCAACGACATCTTGGATTTCTCCAAGATAGAGAGCGGAAAGTTCGAGATCGTCCCCGGAGATTACCTGTTCTCCTCCCTCCTCAACGACGTTATCAGCCTGATAAAAATGCGGGCGACCTACGCGAAACTTAGGTTTGTGGTAAATGTGGACAGCAACATCCCCAACGCCCTGTACGGCGACGAGATCAGGGTGCGCCAGGTGCTGCTGAATCTGCTCAGCAACGCCGTAAAATATACGGACAAAGGCTTTGTGTCGCTCTCTATCACCGCGCTGAATCCGGAATACGAAGACGAGGAGGAGGCGGCGGCGAAGACAGATTCCATCGTACTGAAAATAGAGGTCAAGGACAGCGGCAAAGGTATAAAGAGCGAGGATGTGGACAAGCTGTTCAAGAACTTCGTTCAGGTTGACAAGGAGAAAAACAAGGGCGTGGAGGGCACAGGCCTCGGCCTCGCCATCATAAACAGCATATTGAAAGCGATGGGCGGCAAGGTTTCCGTGTCTTCAGAGTACGGCAAGGGCAGCGCCTTTACCGTAACGCTGCCGCAGAGGTTCCGCGACGCCGCCGCGCACGCTGTTGTGGAAGACAAGGAGGGCAAAAACGTATTGATCTACGAGCGGCGGGATTTGTACGCGAATTCCATTGTCGACACCGTAAGAAAACTCGGCGTAAACTGCATACCCGTAGACGGCGAGGCTACGCTTGACGCTCAGGTCGCCGGCGGTTCGTACAACTTCATCTTTACGGCGTCGGCGTTGTACGACCGAACGAAAAACATCCTCCAAAAACACAAATCAAACGCCAAGGTTGTGCTGCTGACGGAATTCGGCGACATCATAGCCGATAAGAATGTCGCGATACTTTCCATGCCGGCCTATTCGGTAACGGTGGCCAACGTCCTCAACGGAGTCTCCGACAACAGCCACTACGGCGCGAAAGCGGAAAGTTTCACGCGCTTTATCGCGCCCGACGCGAGAGTGCTCGTGGTAGACGACACAAACACGAACCTGCGCGTGGCCGAGGGTCTGCTCGCGCCGTACAAAATGCGCGTGGACACATGCAGGAGCGGCCCCGAAGCCATAGAGGCCGTGCAGACGGAACGCTACGACGCGGTCTTCATGGATCACATGATGCCCGGAATGGACGGTCTGGAAGCGACAAAACGCATTAGGGCCATCCACTGCGATAGCGACTATTACAGAAAACTGCCGATTATCGCCCTCACCGCGAACGCCGTGACCGGCGCGCGCGAAATGTTTCTGAGCGAGGGGCTGAACGACTTTATTTCAAAACCTATCGACGTCTCTAAACTCAAATCCGTCTTGGATAAATGGATACCCCAAGAATTGCGTAAATCGCCGACCGAGGTGATCGCGACGACCGGGGAAAGCGACGACGACATAGACATTCGGAAAATCAAGATCGACGGCGTTGATCTGGAAAAAGGCTTGTCGATCTCCGGCGGCAAGGGGACGCACTACATCCGCACTATGACCATGTTTTACGAAGACGGTTTCGAGAAGATAAAAGAGATACGGAATTGCATGGAGACGGGCGATATGCAGTTATACGCCACGCACGTCCACGGCCTCAAAAGCGCGGCGGCGAGCATAGGCGCGGCGGCGGTCTCCGAAGAGGCGAGAGCGCTGGAGGCGGCGTGGAAAGAGAACAACGAGATATACATAAACGAACACAACGCGAAATTCCTGATGAACCTAGAAGCGCTTCTGCACAACATAGGCAAACTTTTAGACGACATAGAGGCGATGAAAAAGAAAAAGGGCGGCGGGCATGTGGATACGGATATGCTCAAAACCGAACTCGCCAAATTAAAAACGGCAATGGAGAACTTCGACTCGGAAACGATAGACAGCGCGACAAACACTCTGATAGAGTACGAGCAGGCGGAATACTTCGGCGATAAAATCAAGAACATCCTGCAAAACGTGCTCATAGGGGAGTACGACGACGCCCTGAACCAGATCGATCGGCTTCTTGAGAAATTGGGGGTTGAGGTGAAGCTCAGGGAGGATTAGGTTTTTTTATACTACAGCCCGTCGCCCTTAATTTTAATTTGACTTTACCCGCCGTGACCGCAATACTTGCGTATAGGGCACCCGTCGCACTTGGGTCTTATCGGCAAGCAGGTGTGCTGGCCGAACGATACGAAGTATGAGTTGAAGGTCGTCCAAAACCTTTTAGGAAAGATCTTTCGCAATTCCATCTCGGTTTCCAGCGGCGTTTTGGTGTTGATGTACCCCAATCGGTTCATTATGCGGTGGACGTGGACGTCCACGCAGACCGCCGGTTTTTTAAACGCCACGGCCACGACCAGATTCGCCGTTTTGCGCCCCACGCCGGGGAGTTTGGTCAACTCGTCCACGTCTTGCGGAATTTCGCCGCCGAACAGTTCCCGTATGGCGGTGGGGAGTAACTTTAGGTGATGAGCCTTGACCTTGTAGAAGCCGACCGGGAATATCAGTTTCGCCAACTCTTTTTCCGTCAATTTATCAAGATCATCCAACCCCTTGACACGTTCAAAGAGTTTGCGCGACGCAGCCGCGGTGGTCTCGTCCTTTGTTCTGGCGCTCAAAATAGTAGCGACCAATACCTTGAATGGATCGCCCGTCTGAACGTCGATCAGATCAACAATAGGAGTACGATTTTTCTTGAATTCTTCGGATAGAATCTTGTAGACGGATTCTATCTGTTTGCTGGCATTGTCCATTGTTCATAATCCTTTTAAAATCAAAATCTTTAAAATCAAAGTCTTTAAATTCTTTTTCAGACGAAAGGCGCTACGCGCCTTTCATAGGATATGCGGGGCTAAACCCCGCATATAAAGTCAACGTCAAAAGAAAAAAGCCTTTGACTTTGTGATTTTGACTTTGATTTTGACGTTATATGCGGGGTTTAGCCCCGCATATCCTATGAAGCCGAAGGCTTCGTCTAAAAAAGAATTTGACTTTTATTTTTTATTATTAGGCACAAGCAACGTCGCCTTGAACTCCGCCTGATTTGATAAGAACGACAGCGGCTTCCCGTTAATAACGCTCTCCGCGTTTAAGTCTGTCCCGCGTATCTTGATGTGCTCTTCGGTCAGGCGGACGCCTTCGCTGTAAAAATAGTTGCTGTATGCGCCGCTGTAGAATAGTCCGAACTCCGCCCCGTACCCCGATTGGTATTGTTTTATGACGCTGATGCCTATGCGCCACGAGAGCGACAGACCGTTCCCGGACAGGGCGGCGAACATTCTTCCCGCGCTGTCGGCCGCGGCTTGCATACGTTTGTCGCTGTCGTCAAAAGTCGTTTGGATTTCGCTCTCGCGGGTAAAGGCGTTTATCGGGCTTGCGCCGAGCGCGATCGTCAGCAGCGTCTGCTGCGATCCGTCTATGCTGAAGAAGGCGGGCGGTATCGCCCACCTTGCCGCCGCCTCTATCGACGCGGATTGGTAGGCGAGTTTTTCAAGGATGTCGATTCGGCGCGTTACGGTATCGGCTATGTCGAGCGCGGATTGAAATTCCTTGGTGTTGCGGAAGAACGAGACGGAGAGCGAGAATACCCGCTTTTCGCCGATGCTGTAGAGCGATATGTTGATTGGCAGGGCGAAGTTGAACGCGTCCGGCGACTCTGTTATGCGGGATCGCATCGTTTTCGTGTCTCCGGCGTCAGTGTCGGCGGCGAAAGCGGGGGAGAGGAACGAAGCGGGGAAGTGTCTTTGCCACATCTGGAAGACGGGGACTGTGCCGACCGAGAGCCCTATGCCGAAACCCCAATAGGCGCCTGATAACGGCGGGGGATCGTCGCTTATCTTTGCGGGGGTCAGGCGTTTGTTGATTGCGGATGAGTCTTTATTAATAGTATCGATAATATCAACGGTACTGACAGTATCACCGTTATTAACAGCGTTAACGGCGCTCCCGCCGTTATCAACGCCGTCACGCGGTATTGCCGCGGTATCCGCGCTATCGGATAATTCGGTGTCGGGAAGATTATCTTTGGCGGTACTCCCGATGACGGCGTCATCCGCGTAAACTGCGAATGCGAAAGTAAACGCTGTTACGGTCAAACAAAAGTTAACTCTCTTGCGTATTAGCATTTCCGATCTCCGCGACGATCAGCGTGTAGTCGTCCTTGTGCATGAAGTCCGCCAGGCTCTTTTTTATTGATCCTATGATCGCGTTGAAGGGCAGATTTACCGTCAGTTTTATGAGTTCAGCGAATCTGTCGTAGCCCAGAAACTCCCTCTCGCCGTTTTCGACGTTTTCGGAATCTTTGAATATGTCGTATATGCCGTCCGTAAACCAGAAGAATCTGTCACCGGGCTCGAATATGAACTCTCTTTGATCGTAGACGGCGTCTTCCGTGATCCCCAGAAATATTCCGTCGCCGGAGAGGGAGTGGAGCGTGCCGTCTTTGCGCAACACTATCTGCGACGGGTGCCCGGCTCTGCTGTAGGTCAGTTTGTTGTTTTCGAAGTCAAAGACGCACCAGAAAGCGGTGAGGTAGTGGCTTGTGTGTATGTGCGCTTTCAGGTCTTTGTTCATCAGGCCGAGCAGTTCCGCGGTTGGCAGCCAGGCGTGCGTGTGGTTGTAGAGCGACATCTTTGAGAGGGTGCCTATCAGCGACGACGCCAGCCCGTGTCCCGACGCGTCGCCGATGAAGACCCCCAGGTGCGCGTCGTCTATGTGGATGAAGTCGTACATGTCGCCGCCCACGTCCGCGACGGGTTTGTAGGTCATGTCTATTTTCATATTGTCAAGCTGCGGCAGCGTAGGCGGGAGCAGGCCTATCTGTATTTGGCTTGCCACCCACAGTTCCGCTTTTATGCTGCGTTGCGCGGCGCGCAGCTTGTGGGTGAGCGTGGCGAGAAACTTGTTTCTCCGCTCAAGGTCGTTCTTCAGCGCCTCCAGCGCGGTGATGTCGCGTATGTGCTCTATGACGCACTGCTCGGCGGTGTTGCCCTTAACGGGCATGGCGTAGGGGGAAAAGGTGATGGTTATAGACCCTGTCCCGCTAGGGTGCGGGGATATTTCCACATCCTTGATTTCGGAATGTTCCAGCGTTTCCCCCAGGCGGCAGTCGGGGCAGGGCGCGGACAGGCCGCGCAATACCTTGTAGCACTTGGCGTTAACGCACGCCTTGTAGGAGCGCTTGGCCATGTCGACGTAGGCCTTGTTCACCCGCCTCACGGTGTGGTTGGCGGAGATGACGGCGAGCGGCTCGTTCACGGCGTCGAGCATGCTTTCGAAGCCGACCTTGCTTTTATATATGAGGTGCAGAGGAAAGTAGCGGTAGATCAAGAGCGCGGCAATGGCGGCGGAGAGCGCGGCAACGGCGGCGATCGTCAGAAACGTCGGCGAAAAGGAGATGTTTAAGTGCATAAAGCCCTCTTTTCTTCGGCGGCGGACGCCTGCAGGTAGTTCGGAACTATCGACGCGGCGGACAGCCAGCGGAACTCGCCGTTATCGCAGCCGTCTTTATTGACGGCGCTGTCAAAGGCGATGGAAGCGCACGACAGCCCGCGCCGCAGGGACGACTTATGCGCTTCGACGATCTCCGCCGCGCCCGCGAACGCGCCGAATACCGCGCTGCGCTGATACCCCATGGCGTCTGTGACTAACAGGTCGTTTGGCGACAACCTGCCGAGCAATTCTTCTGGGGGCGACAGACGGTCCTCCGTCAGTCTGCGTATGCTCCTCTTATCGCCGCCGCCGTCGCAAACAAAGCCGCCCCAATGAACCCGCCCCTGACGCGCGTCCAAAGCGGCGAATATCTTTTGGGATTTGCCGCCGCCGCAACCTGACGCGGCGTGTGCGAGCGCCAAAAGCGACGAAAGCGGGAGAACCTTGCGCTCGACGGCCACGCAGAATCCCTTGACGAAGGAGAGCCCGATCCGCAAGCCGGTGAACGATCCGGGGCCGGTCGATACGGCTATGTGCGTGACGTCGTCCGCGTCCGCGCCGCCCAAACTGAGGGCGGTGGCGACGGTCTGGGCGATATGCTCCGCGTGCGCGTTCTTGACGTACCTGTCTACGGACGCCAAAGGTACGCCGTCGGCGCAGAGGCTTACGGACAGGTCGGTGGACGAGGTGTCTATCCCTAAAATTATCATTTTCAACGGCCCGCTCTTTTTAGTGCCGACGCTATCAATATATCCAAAAGTTCCGCGTATGTCCCGCCGCGCCACGCTTTGAAGGCTTGGGGCAGCAGAGAGGCGGATGTCATTCCGGGCAGCGTGTTGGTCTCTAAGATATACAGCTTTGAGCCGCAATATATCATGTCCGTCCTTGATACGCCGTAGCATCCCAATAGATTGTGCGCCCTTAGCGCGGCGTCCTGAATTTGAGCCAGCAGTTCGGGTTCGCGCGGCGCGGGGACGATCTCTTCCGACCCGCCGTGCGTGTACTTGGCCTTGTAGTCGAAGAACTCCGATCCCTTAGGGCGGATCTCTATGGGCGGAAGCGCTTGCGTCGACCCGTCGGGCATATCTATCACGCCGCAGGAAAACTCTATGCCCTTGATCATCGTCTCTACCAAGATGTCCTTGGCGCTTTCCTGCAGTTCCTTTAATAGAGCGGTAAGCGACTCCTTATCCGTCGCCCGCCCCATGAGGCGGCTGGAACCCGATTGCGGGCACTTGAGGAAGCAGGGGAAGCCGTGCTTTTTGATTAAGCCGTCGACGCTTGTCTCCGGGCGGTTGACGCCGTAGACGGAGTATTCCGGCACAGACAGCCCTCCGAGCATATATATGAATTTAGAGGTGATCTTGTTCATTGCCACCGCGCCGGCGTAGACCCCGCAGCCTGTGTAGGGGACGCCGAGGGTGTCCAAGTACCCTTGAATCGTCCCGTCCTCGCCGAATTCGCCATGCATGGCAAGGAAGGCGACGTCGCGCCCCTCCCACACCTCTTTGCTGTTTGAGGGATGGAGCGGGCCTTTAAACGGGCCGCCGGACGCCGCGAAACTCCTGACGTCCGGTACGGCGCCGTCCGAATCGGCATCGGCGTAGTAGATCCGCTTCTCCTTGTCGATAACCACAGCCCGCGGAGAATACCTGCCCCTGTCGAGATTGGCCAGCACCTGGCCGCCGGAGTTCAGGGAGACCTCGTATTCGGCGGAGGGGCCGCCCATAACGACGTTGACATTGATCCTGCCGCTTCCAATGGCGTTTGCGGGCATAAATATCCTCCGTAACTAGTGCTTTTTGGCGCTTACCGTACCGATCGGCGTATATCAACCCATCCTTAAATAAATCAATAGATTAGACGATCCGATAGAATATTAATATAATATATGGGCGGGCGGGGCGGGTAGTTTTTTGTTCTGAAAGAGAGACCGGCCGGTTTTTAAAAATCACATTAAATTAGGGTGAGTTGCGTTTTTTTTTAAAAAATTTTGATTCATTACGTACCCGCGACATATATTATGTATATATGTTGTCGAGCGACTTCCCAATAAAAAGCAAACCTTGAAAGGATTTGTGTTATGAAGAATCTCAAAGTATCCGCGAAACTTCTTGTGGGTTTCGGTGTCTCCGCCGCCTTTTTGCTGATAGTCGGTATTGTGAGTATCGTCAGTTTGTACAATCTGAACGATGAGTATAACGACGCTATCGAGGAACATGGCAAGCCGTTGGGCGATGCCGCGCACATTTTGGAAGCTATCCATACCATACGTGCCGAAATAAGGGGCAGCATCCTCTTTTCCGGCAATAAGGAGAAGGTTACAGAGTTTAGAAATGAGATAGAAATGCAGTTTAAGCAGTTTGAGGAGGCCACAAGGAAGTTCGGCATAGCGCTTGATAGCCATCCCGGCGCCAAAGCGTTGATGACCGAGGCGATGGACAAGTATGATAGAGTTTTCAAACCGAGCGTGCGCAAAATATTGGATGGTGCCGAGAAGGGGGCTACGAAAGAGGAACTGCTCGCGGAAATGCTCTCCAATACGAAACCGGCGGTGGATTTGATTTCGACAAACATGAGAAAGTGTACGGATTTTGATTTGGAGGAGTTGCACGAAGCTGTGACAACCGGGGTCAGACTCGCCACAACTGTTATTGTTATCATGGTCATTATTACAGTGCTGTGCTTCGCCGTCATGATATTTTTGGGAAAACATATCTCCGACCTGATCGGAAAACCGCTTAATGTGGCTGTGAAGATGATAGACGAATTGGGCCATGGTCATTTGGATATGAGGCTCAACTTAGGAGACCGTACCGACGAGGTCGGCATTATGGCTAAGACCATGGATAAGTTCGCCCACGACCTGCGGCACGAAATGATCGCCACCCTGAAAATGATTTCCGTAGGCGACCTGAGCGCTCCCGTCACGAAAATGGATGAAAACGACGAAATAGGCGGAACGCTCAGGAATACCATAGATTCGCTGAAAACCGTCGTTGACGCTATGAAAAAGATTTCAGTCGGCGACTTGAGCATTAAAATAGAGCCTAAATGCGACAAAGACGAAATTTCCGCCGCCCTCAAGAGGACGGTGGAGACCCTGCACGCGCTCATAATCGACGACGGCGGCATGGTTCTTAACGCGGCGGCCCACAACGACTTGTCGCAGAGGCTTTCCCGCGAGTACACCGGCGAGTTCGCCAGAATGAAAGACAACATAAATACCGTGATGCAAAGTCTTGAGGATGCCATGTCGCAGGTTGGGGCGGCCGTGTCGCAGGTGTCGAGCGTCAGCGCGGAGATATCCTCCGGCGCTCAGGATTTGGCCGAGGGTTCGAGCGAACAGGCGAGCTCCCTAGAGGAGGTGTCGGCAAGCCTTGAGGAGATATCCTCAATGACCAAGCAGAACGCCGACAACTCTAACCAAGCGAAGATTTTAGCCATGGAAGCGCGCGCCGCGGCCAACGAGGGGGACGCCACCATGAGGCGTATGGCGGCTGCTATAAATCAGATAAAACTGATGTCCGACAATACGGTAAAGATTATCAAGACGATTGACGACATAGCCTTCCAGACCAACCTGCTGGCGCTCAACGCGGCTGTGGAAGCCGCCCGCGCCGGAGAGGCCGGCAAGGGGTTCGCGGTCGTGGCCGAAGAGGTGCGCAATCTGGCGATGCTCAGCGCCGAAGCGGCCAGCAACACGGCGAAAATGATCGAGGAATCGGTCAAAAACGCCGACGGAGGCGTCAAAATCACCGAGGAAGTGGCCAAATCCTTGGGTCAGATCGTCGACCGCTCCGCCAAAGTGAACGACCTTATAAGCGAAATAGCGGCGGCCTCAGGCGAGCAGTCGCAGGGTATAGAGCAGGTTAATATCGCCGTGGCGCAGATGAATCAGGTCACCCAGCGGAACGCGGCCAGCTCCGAAGAGTCGGCCAGCGCCTCCGAGGAACTGAGCGCTCAAGCCGCGGAACTTGCGAATTTGGTGCATTCGTTCAAGCTGAGCTCCGGCGGCGGTCATCGTTCGGCGGCGCCTCAAGTGGGTGATTGGCACGGTCAGCAAAGCCAGCACGGGCACGGCGGTCACGGGTACGGCGGCGGCATGCCCTCGCTCCCGCCCGCAAAACCGGCGAAACCGCCGTTGACGGCGCCGACTATTCCCAACAGGAGAGGCGGGATCCCGAGTTTGTCGAGCGTAAGCGCGGACAACAGCCGGCGCAGTTTGCCGCCGCCTTCGGCGCCTCCGGCGGTTAAGTCCGCGAGGGCGATAAAGCCGGAAGAGATAATACCTTTGGACGACGACGATCTGGGTGAATTTTAACCTAGTTGCGAGGTAAATGTACGAACAGCGGGCGGCCGATATGTCGCCCGTCGTTATTTAAATTAAATCGCTAGATAAGGAGCCGTTGTTTTTATGAACATCCGCTTGAGGATTCTGTTGTCGATTGTTGTCGCAACGGTTGTTACCGCGCTGATTATCGGGGGTGTGAGCATATCCAACGCCAAAACCATTACGTTCAACGCCGAAAAGAAAGAGGTTATGGACGCGCGGTCTACCTTCCGGAGTTACCTGAAGGATTTGGAAAATCAGATTGAACGCGCTGCGCGCTCGGCCGCGATGGACCAAGATATTGTCGCCGGTCTCTCCGAATATTTGAATAGCAAAAACCGTCACAAACTCAACGACGCCGTGATGAGCATTGCCCAGCACAACGCCGTGGATATTTTCACGGTGATGGATATGAACGGCGTTGTGGCTATGCGCTCGCATCAGCCCTCCAAGTTCGGCGACAGCGTCACGGAGATGATGCACGTCAAAGCCGCGATGAACGGCCAAAGAACGGTGGCGTACGAGACCAGCGCGGATAACCCCGTGGCTTTGCGTTGCGGCGCGCCCATTACGCAAAACGGTAAACAGATCGGCGTGGTCAGCGTCGGCTACAATTTGAGCGTCAACTCCTTTGTCGATAAAATGAAGGCTTTTACCGGAGCCGATGTCACGGTGTTTTTGGGTGACACGCGCGTGGCGACCACCCTCCTCAATGTCAGAGGCGAGCGCCACATAGGCACCAAAGCCGATGAAAAGATTAGCAAGCAGGTTCTTGCCGGAAAGGACTATATAGGCGAAGTGAAGGTGGTGGGCAGAAACTTGTTTACGTACTACGCCCCCATTTACAACGCCGCCGGCGGTGTTTTGGGGATGACATTTGTAGGTACGGATATAACGCAGGAAAAAAAGCGGATGAGAAACGCGGTTATAACGGTTATAGTAATCGTGCTGGCGCTGTGTACGGCCGCCGTACTTATCGGGTTATACATAGCAGACGATATAGCTAAACCGCTAGGCGCCACCGTGAACATGATGAACGAATTGGGGCGCGGCCATTTGGACGTAAGGCTGAACCTGGATCGCAAAGATGAAATAGGCGTTATGGCCAAGGCTGTGGATATGTTCGCCGACGATATGCAGAATGTAGTTATCGGCACTATGAAAAAAATCTCAAGGGGAGACCTTAGCGCTAAAATAGAACCTAAGGACGATAAGGACGAAATCTCATACGCCCTTAAGAAAACCGTGGAATCTCTGCGCGTGGTCGTAGGCACCATGAAGAAGATTTCCGTGGGCGATCTGAGCGTTCAAATAGCGCCCAAAGACGACAAAGACGAAATCTCCAACGCCCTCAAGAAGACGATAGAGTCTCTGCACGGGCTTATAGTAGACGACGGCGGCAGGGTTTTTAACGCGGCGGCCAATAAGGACTTGTCGCAAAGGCTCACGTGCGAGTACCAAGGCGAGTTCGCCAGAATGAAGGATAACATAAACACCGTCATGCAAAATCTTAATGACGCTCTTAACCAGGTAACGGTTACGGTATCGCAGGTATCCAGCGCGAGCGATGAGATTTCGCACGGCGCTCAGGATCTCGCCGAGAGCTCAAACAAACAAGCGAGCTCTTTGGAAGAGGTGTCGTCTAGCCTTGAGTCTATGTCCGCTATGACTACTAAGAATGCCGATAATACCAATCAGGCGATGGTTTTAGCCTCCGAGGCGCGTGTGGCCGCCAATGACGGGGACCTCTCCATGAAGCGTATGGCCGACGCGATACGCCAGATCAAAACCTCGGCCGACAATACCGCCCAAATCATCAAATCAATTGACGACATAGCGTTTCAGACCAATCTGCTGGCTCTCAACGCGGCTGTGGAAGCGGCCCGCGCCGGAGAGGCGGGCAAAGGATTCGCCGTCGTGGCCGAAGAGGTGCGCAATCTGGCCATGCTTAGCGCCGAAGCGGCCAAAAATACCGCGGATATGATTGAGGAATCGGTCAAGAACGCCGACGGCGGCGTTAAAATAACGGAGGAAGTTGCCGTATTCCTCGGCAGAATAGTTGACCGTACCGGCAAAGTGGGCGACCTCGTAGCCGAAATCGCGGCGGTTTGCAACGAACAAGCCCACGGCATCCAGCAGGTGAACGCCGCCGTCGGCCACATGAGCAAATTCACCCAGCAAAACGCCGCCAACTCCGAAGAGTCCGCCAGCGCCTCCGAGGAACTCTCAAGCCAAGCCAATGACCTCGCGAGCATGGTGCGCGAATTCAAGTTGAGCGAAAGCGGCCCTGGCCCCAAACGCGCCGCGCCCGCGCCTAAACCCCAATCGCAAAACAGACAGTTCGCGTTTATTGCGGAGAACAGAATGGTCGTGTCTAAGGCTCAGGAAATCAAATCGCCTGAAACCAAATCCCCGGAAACCAAATCCATAAAAGCGGTAAGCGCCGGAGAGATAATTCCTCTTGACGACAGCGAATTGAGCGCGTTTTAATTTAATGAAGAGAACCGGGCGGTAATATTGTTACAGCCGCCCGCCCGTCCGACCCAGCGGTCAAGCGGCAAGACCCGTCAAAGCTAACGAACCCAGCGCCGTCAATCTTCGCGTACCCCTCTCGTACGCCCATAAAATCCATACCTTTGTCACGCCGCCACCAGTCCCGGAGCACTGCTATTTGCGGGTCAAACCCCGTGCTAAATGCGAGTTCGTGAGCCTCCTCCTCCAATTGTTCGTCGACCAAGACGAGCGGTACGGACTTAATTCCTTTCCGAACCAGAAGCGGCTCGACCTCCCTTACGCGCAAGTTCCTGACCTCGTTTTTATGCCCTTGAGCGACTATCCACGCCGCCTTGTCCCGGTGTATTATCACGTTGACCGTCGCGCCGCCGCTCCGCAGCGCGATATTTTCCGTCTTTACATGTATCGACGGGTACAGCGTTGCGATTGCTGTTACCAGCATTGCCGCCGCCCCGGCCCTCAGCGCGTAGACGCCTCGGGATTTCGCCCTGACGGCGCATAAACCCGCCATGAATACGGTCATGGCCGCAAGCGGCGCAGGCGATACGTTCGGGAAAGCGATCTCGCTGATCGGCACACGCTCGCAGAATCCGCATAAAAATATCATAAAGTTCAAAACCTTCTCCGAACAAAACACAAACACGCCGGCGGCCGCCGCGACGGGGGAGAGGGCGACCGCCGCGAAGAAGAGCCACATAGACGCGGACATGAGCGGTATGGCTATCAGGTTAAAAAATATCCCGTAAAGAGACAATGATCCGAAGTGATACAGCAGCGGCGGCGCGGTGGCCGCAAACGTGGCGACCGAAATCCATAGCGGGGATAGTAGTTTTTCGACAAGGAACGTTACCGGTTTATTGCGGATATTTGAATTGACGGCGCGGGTTATTCCGTTTAGCACCGGTTGCAGCATAGCGATTCCCGCGGTCGCGGCGAACGAGAGCTGGAAGCCGGGCGAAAAGAGGCTGTGCGGCGAGAAACAGAGCCAGAAGAATCCGGCGAGGCCCAGCGTGTGGACGATGTGATTCTTGCGTTGGAGCATAACCGACGCGCATAGCAGGGTTGCCATTGCCGTGGCGCGGAAGAGCGAGGGTATAAGGCCTATCAGGAACAAGTAGCCCCAGAGCGCCGCGAGCGCTGCAAGCGTTTTGGCGCGTCCCGGTACGCGGAGCAGGCTTAGCAGCGCGAATACGGCCGAGTAGAGCAGCGCCGCGTGGAAGCCGGAGATCGCCAAGAGGTGGACTATCCCGGCTTTACGGAAGAGCGTGTTCAGTGATTGGGGCAGGTGCTCCCTTTCCCCTAAAAACGCGGCGTAGAAGACGCCTCTGGCCTCTTGTGTTTTGGCCATGTCTATGACGCCGTGGACTTGATTTCTTATGACGTAAGGGATATTGGCCGCCGCGCTGTCTTTCCCGGCCGTCCTGCTGATCAAAAAACTCCCGCTTATGTTGTTGACGGCGAAGTGCTCCCGCAAATCGAACCCGAACGGCCCGGCTGCGCCGCGCGGCGCCGTATAGCGTCCTTGCGCCGTTATCTCCCCGAACGGCGGAGCCGGCTGTTTAGACACGCACTGCAGCGTCTTGCCGGCAAGCGCCGCCGCAACCTCCTCGTCCTCCGCCCCTATTACTTTGGCGCTGAATTTATCTCCCGCCGGCGTAGACGCAACCGGGCTTGATATACGCAGAACGAGCGTCATCAGCCGCCGGTTTTCGCAAACGGATTCCATCTCGCCGTAAAAGCCCCTGATGCCGAGTTCGCTCCAAGAAAAGAGCGCCGCCCCGCCAGCGGCAAGGAGCGCAAACCTCGCCCATGGCCGTTTAGACAAGCATCCCAAGATCATTAAAAGGATTGTAATTGCAAGTAGTAACTGTAGGTAAATTAACGTGTTAGGCACATACTCTTGACAGGTGGCAAGAGCGATTTTCGCGGCGCATATCCCTACGGATATACCGCAAAATGCCGTGAATCCCAGCAGGCGCGTCCAGTACCTGAAGTTTGGAAATAGTTTTTCGTAGCTCATACATACCGTAACTATAGGGTTTATTGAAGGCCGATTCCATTGCTTAAAAAAAAATAATATTTTTACACAATTGAAATTGGAAATAATATATATTTCTAATACGTTGCATCAAGCCACCTTGGAGGGAGAGAGCCGCCTTGTCCGAGAGCCGTAAAACATATAAAATATTGCTCGTCGACGACGATCAATTGATTCGGGATATGATATCCCGTTTCCTTTCGATGGATGACAGGTATGAGGTTATCACCGCCGCGAACGGCAGCCAGGCGCTCGAGCTCTTGGAGTCGCATCCGGTCGATCTCGTTCTGTCGGATATACACATGCCGGGTATTCGCGGTTTTGACTTGCTCAAGATAGTCAAACAGCGCTTTCCCAACATAAAGCGCGTCCTCATTACAGCCTATAATGTGGAGGACTACCTAGACTTGGCGCTTAACTACGACATCGGCAATATCTTCGTCAAGTCGGTGCCCTTCAATTTTTCCGAACTCGACATCATACTCAACAACCTGCTGGAAGACAACATCTTCGGCATAGAGAGGCACTTCGCGAAAGACGCGGATATTCAGCGCTTCCAGTTGCGCAAGCCCGATCAATTGGCCGAGGTCGCTCAGAAAATAGTGACCATTGTGGACGACGCGGAGCGCGGGAAGAAACTTGAATTGGTTGTTGTGGAACTCCTGACAAACGCGATGTTCTACGGTATCCGCCAAGAGAGCCCGGAAAACAGGCAGCATTGGGACTTCGACTTCGAACTGCCGGAAAACGCCGCCGTGGAGACGGCCGTGGCCGTAGATTCCGAAAAATACGCTGTCTCCGTGATAGACAGGGGCGGGCGGCTGAAGAAACAGGATGTTTTGTATTGGCTCCACCGTCAAATAGCCCGCAACGACAACGGATACCCGCTGGGCCTATTCGACACGCACGGACGCGGGCTTTTCATCGCCCGCAGGTATATTGACAGGCTGATCGTCAATATAGACAGAGACCAGAAGACCGAGCTTATCATTATAAATTATTTGAATCAAGATTATTCGGGGTCTAAGCCGATTTATATCAATGAGATTTAGATTATAGTTGTAATATCATCCGGCAACGGCGCAGTTATCGTGCATTCTGTGTTTGTATACGGGTGGATGAATGATAGGGATTCGCAGTGTAACGCTTGACGTTGTACGGGCTTATTATCAATGCATCTGTTAACATCCCCGCCGTAAACCCTGTCACCGGCTATCGGAAACCCTATCGACGCGAGGTGCACCCGTATCTGGTGCGTGCGCCCGGTCAGCGGTCTTATCTTCAGCAGTGAATATCCGTTGTTAAGACGCTGTATCCCCTCAATCACCGTGCACGCCGGCTTGCCGCTTTCGTCTGCTATGAACCTGCACGGAGCGCCGCCGGGCGTCGCGCTTGCGTCCGGCGCTATAGGTTTGTCGATACTGAAGGGCGTTTCAATATCCGGGCATCCGCGCACCGCCGCCGCGTATCTCTTTGTCACCAAGTTGTCGCGGAACAGATTTCCGAAGACCGCCCCCTGTTCCGCGTTCTTAGCGAACAGCACAATCCCGGATGTGTCCCTGTCTAAACGGTGTACCGGATGGCAGCTAGGGTAGGGCGGATTATATACGTGGCGCAATTGGTATACTAGATTGTTACGGAAAGACTTTCCGGCGCGGTGCACCAAGAGGTTTCCGGGTTTGTTGACGCACAGTATCCAATCGTCTTCGTATATTACGGAGTATGAGAGGTTTGCTTCCGGTTCTTCAAACTCGCGCGGTTCGTAGGCTATGGCGTCGCCGGCTTTGACGAGGCTCTCCTCGTTGCACCTGACATTATTTACAAATACGCGCCCCTCGCGGATAAGTTCCGTCCACGTTTCTTTGCTATGATATGTAAACCTACCGGCCAGATAATAAGTTACGGTGACAGGCGTTTTGGTATTATCGGGGATTTTAGATGTGAATATCATAACAAAAATAATAGGGCGGGGCCCGGTAACCAAGCCCCGCCGCAAAAAACGGCTCGTAACGTCAATATCACTTCTTCTTGACGACCTTTTTCTTTGCCGGGGCCGCGGCCTTTTTGGCGGGCGCTTTTTTCGCCGCTTTTTTCACCGGAGCGTCGCCCAAGATCGCGTCCTTGGCGGTCTTTGAGACCTTGAACTTCACGACCTTTTTGGCGGGGATCTTTATCATCTCGCCCGTCGCCGGATTTCTGCCCGTCCTCGCCTTGCGCTGCACGAGGACCAGCTTTCCGAGGCCCGGAAAGACGAAACCGTTCTTCGCTTCCGCATAAGCCAGCTGTGAAAGATTGTCAAGAAACGACTTCACCTGTTTCTTGGAAAGCTCCTCTACCTCAGAGAGCTTCTGGATCACCTGAGTCTGAGTCAGACTTTTTCCTGCCATGTTGGCTCCTTTTTTTGATACAGTGGATCACGGCGTTAAGTGCCGCGCTACATACAGAATATAATATTTGCTCTCGCAAATACAACATTTTTATTAAATTTTTTTAACATTTTTTTTAAATATCTTTGAACTTTTCGTTTGCCGCGTCCAAAAGCCTATATGTTTTCTCAATCATGTCAAACGACTTGTGCACCCACGCGCTGCCCCAAAAAAAGTTGCAGCTGGTCTCCGCCGTGAGCAGCGCGTCGTAAGCGTCGAATATCAACTGCCGCGTTCCGTCAGGGTCGGCAACGGCGTCCGCTTGCGCGCATTCGTCGAAGCGTTTCTTGGTTTTGTGGTAATACCCGCTTGCGTTGCGCAGTTCGTCAAAGCCCTTCTTTTGAAGCAGACCGCCCGTCCACTGCGTGAAGTCTCCGCCCCAATGATCGCCCGTATTCCACGCGCCTCGGTGCACTTCCACCTCCTCTTCGGGAGGGAACTTGTCTATGTACTCCTTTATGTGCGTGGGGATAAAACCCAGCGTGCCCGCCCTGTATCTATTCAGTATTTCGTGATAGAAACAGCCCCAGAAACTCGAGGTGATGTCGGTGCTCCTGAACCATCCGCCGTTCTCGCCGTCGGTCCACGTGGTGACGAGCGCCGGGAAGTCGCACCACTTCGTACGCTCGTAAATCTCGTGCTGAAACCACCCCGGGTCAAGCCCCGACTCCTGCGCGTCGGATAGTTCGCGGTCGCGCGGGATCACGACGATCTCCTCGCCGCCGTATCGGGCGATGTACGGTCTGTACCGCCGCTCCTCCCAGCGCATCTCGCGCATCGGCTTTATGTACCAGCAGTCTACAAGAACGTATGAATACCCGTGACGCTTGAGCATAGGGATCATCTCCATGCAGAACCCCATCTCAGGCGGCCAGAAGCCGTGAAACGCGTCGCGCCCCAGAAGATGCCGCCCGAGCCCCTTCCACCAATCGGTTTGAGCGTCCCAATCCGCTTCCGGTATCAACGGGTAGACAGGGTGGTAAAGCCCGCTGCCCACGAACTCTATGGGCGAACGCCGGAAACGATCCATGAAGTCGGCGATGGGCGCGACGCTCTGAAACGTCTCGCGGATACCCGGATCCTCGAGCTGCTTGAGCAACGTGCCGGAGACGCTCAGGTGCAGCCGCGCTATATCCTCGTAACCTTCAAGCATACGGGTTATGCGGTCGTAACACCACAGTATCTGCCTCGCCTCCCACTCTTCGTCTTTGGAGTTGAAGAGCGCCAGAAGGTTTCCGAGCGGCTGATGGAGATGCAGGCCGAGAGCGTGGTAGATTGCGCCCATACGTGTGTGTTCCTCTTTTGTTTCTGTATGTTTATATTAACTAATTACATAATAACATACCTACTTAGCCGCAACCCTATGCAGCCACCGCGACCGCGTGAACGCTTTTTTATGGTTTTTCACGGCTTTTTTACTCAGTTTCGACAGATGCGGCTGCCAATACCAATCCGAATCATCGTATTGGGTAGGTGTCCAGATGTCTTCGGGACCGAGGCTTCCGTCTTCAAGGAAAGGACGGATATACAATCTCGCGTCAATTCCGCTGCCTGTGACTTTGTACTCTACTTCCACTGTTTCTCGCACTCTGCCTAAACTGTTCATACCTATTAAGAATAGGCGGGAACCTGTTGTATACCATACTTGGCTATAATACTCTTTATAACCGAAGTAGCGTTCTCCGTCATAGAAATACATCATGTCAAAATCAAGAAATTCGAAGTCATCCTCCATAATCCACATCAAATCTGGAAAGACTGTTGATGTATATAGCGCGGTGTCTTGTCGTTGAATCTTACCAAGCCGGCCTCTGACGGCGGCTAGGCTGACTTTTTCGGAGACGATCTCGTCGCACGAGTCTTTATCCGCGCAATAGCGGAGATAGACCTTGTTGTCGCGGATTACGTATTGCGACCATGGCGGCACCTCCGGCCATGCGATTGTATCAATAACTTTTTCGTACAAAGTATCATTGCTTGTGCGCCACGTGCCGACAGTCTCCCAACTCTCAATCCAAAAATCCCCGACCTTTAAAAATCCTCCGTTGATCAATTTACCCGAGGCGGTGAGAGTCGTAATCTCTATACTATCATCGTAGCCGTCTTCGTAAATTGTCAGCCAGTCTCCAACAAGCCTGCCGTCCAAAGCCGGATTCGGCGGTCCAGGCGGCGGATTTGTGCCGGATGTATCGGTCGGCACGGAATCTTTAGGGACGGTGGCGGTGCTGTCGGTATCGGGGCCGTCGTTCGGATCCCACACGATCGCGCACCCGTCGAAGAAGCAGACGGCGGCAGTCAAAACGGCCGCCAAGCACCCGCCCGCATAAAAACATTTTGACGACATAACAACCCGCCCTCCGCGTTAAAAAGGTTCTTATCGGCGCGCCCCGAATAAGATTAAAAATAATTAAAGCCGGAGTGTAAAAATCAAAATCTTAAAAAGAATTTGATTTTTATTTTTTGATTTAAAGAATTTGATTTTATGCCGCGTAATAACGTATATTGTTCTATACCTCTAAAAAATAGGATACAAGTCACCATGTGCGGAATAGTAGCCTACATCGGCGCAAAACCCGCCCTGCCCATCCTGCTGAACGGCCTTAAAAGATTAGAGTACCGAGGCTATGACAGCGCCGGCGTAAGCGTGATCGGTGCGGCCTCCGGAAAGATCGAGACTGTCAAGGCGGTGGGCAAGATACGCGCGCTCGAGAGCAAGATAAACGGCGGCGACGGCGACGGCGCGAAACCGGGTCTGGACGGCACTATCGGAATCTCCCACACCCGCTGGGCGACCCACGGCGAACCCAGCGTGGCCAACGCGCACCCGCAGCTCTCCGCCGACGGCAAGATCGCCGTCGTTCACAACGGAATCATCGAAAACTACGCCTCGGTCAAAAAAATACTCGAATCCGAGGGCGTGAAGTTCGTCTCCGACACCGACACCGAGGTCATAGCCCATTGGATATCGCGCTTCTACAGCGGCAACCTCGCGGAGGCTGTCCAAGAGGCGCTCAAGTCGCTTGAGGGCGCCTTCGGCCTCGCGGTGATATGCGAGACCGAACCTGACGTGCTCATCGGGGCGCGGCGGGGCAGCCCGCTCATCCTCGGCGTGGGCGACGGCGAGAGTTTTCTAGCCAGCGACGTCTCGGCCGTCGTCGAGCACACGCAGAAGATCGTCTACCTCGAGGACGATGACGTTGTGGAGATCACCCGCGGCGGGTTCTCCGTCCGCAACGTGTCGCACCGGCAGGTAAGCCGCGAGACGCGGGAGATAGCGGCGGATTTGGAGATCGCCAAGAAGGGCGACTTCCCGCACTTCATGCTGAAGGAGATATTC